>OMGK01000953.1_pt1 | contig 17906 bp, 9 predicted proteins | sample 1645881 | NCBI WGS metagenome assembly OMGK01 (sample SAMN00849303, study PRJEB25192) | human gut metagenome
GAGAGGATTGCAAAGTTTTATGAGGAGGAGCCGGAGCTTGAGAAGTATCGCCGCGCGATCGATGTGATTATGAGAGGGCGTGCGCATACGCTTTCCGCAGAGGAGGAGAGTATTCTTGCAGCAGCGGGAGAACTTGCAGCAAGTCCGGAGAATATTTTCTCTATGTTCAACAATGCGGACATCCGGTTTCCGTATATTACGGATGTGGAGGGCAACCGCATTCAGATTACACATGCGAATTTTATCAAGTTTTTAAATGACAAGGATCGTAGCCTTCGAAAGGAAGCATTCCGCAGTGTGTACCATACGTACGCGAAGTGGGGTAATACATTGGCTGCAGTGTTTGTCAGCAATCTGAAGCAGGAACGCTTCTATGCAAAAATGCGTAAGTACCCGAGTGTCCGTGCCATGCATCTGAGTGAGGGCAATATTCCGGAGACTGTTTATGACAATCTGATCGAGACGGTACATCGTCATCTGCCGGATTTGCACCGTTATATGGCTTTGCGCAAGAAGATTCTTGGTGTGGAGCATCTTCATATGTACGATCTGTATGTGCCGCTCGTTGCGGAGGTGGATCAGAAGATCTCGTATGAGGAAGCGAAGGAGACAGTTGCGAAGGCACTTGCGCCGATGGGAAAGGCTTATACGGACATCCTGCGTGAAGGTTATGAGAACGGCTGGATCGACGTGGCTGCGAATGCAAATAAGAGAAGCGGCGCGTATTCCTGGGGAGCTTACGGAACGCATCCGTATGTGCTTTTGAACCAGCAGGATGATCTGGAGAGTATGTTTACGCTCGCGCATGAGATGGGACATGCCATTCACACATATCATTCGGACAAGGCGCAGCCGTTTACGTATGCCGGATATCTGATCTTTGTTGCGGAGGTTGCTTCGACCTGCAATGAATGTCTGCTCAACCATTATCTGCTTTCACAGGAGGAGAATGGTGATAAGAGAAATTATATTTTAAATCATTATCTGGAAAGCTTCCGGACAACGCTCTTCCGTCAGACGATGTTTGCCGAGTTTGAGAAGATCGTGCATGAAAAGACAGCACAGGGAGAGAGTCTTACGATGGAGGATCTCAACCGGATTTACCACGATCTGAATGTACTTTATTATGGTCCGGATGTTGTGGTGGACAGTGAGATCGACTATGAGTGGATGCGCATTCCACATTTTTATACGGCATTCTACGTGTACCAGTATGCAACCGGCTTCTCAGCAGCGGTGGCTTTTTCCAAGAAGATTCTGGAAGAGGGGCAGTCGGCAGTGGATCGCTATGTGAAGGAATTCTTATCAGGTGGATGCGCGAAGGATCCGATTGATCTGCTTGCAGCAGCCGGAGTGGATATGAGTACGCCGAAACCGGTGGACGATGCGCTCAGTGTGTTTGCGAAGTATCTGGATGAGTTTGAGAAACAGATGCATGTGATGGAATAGAGGAGGAAAACATGAATCGAATTAAGAGTTTTACAATTAATCATAATGTGCTGGTTCCGGGATTCTATATTTCCCGCGAGGACGGCGATGTGATCACTTATGATCTGCGTACGAGAAAGCCGAATGCTGGCGATTATATGGACAATGCAAGTATGCACTCTCTGGAGCATATGTTTGCAACTTACATCCGCAATTCCGAGATGGGAGAGGATGTTGTATATTTTGGACCGATGGGCTGCCAGACAGGATTTTATCTGTTGGTGAGAAGTGCGCAGAGTCCCAAAGAAGTCTTTGATATGACGAAGAAGGTGCTCAAACAGATCATCGATCATGAGGGCGAAGTGTTCGGTGCTTCGGCAATCGAGTGCGGACATTATGAGAACCTGTCGCTTGAGGCTGCAAGAATGGAAGCTAAGCTGTATTTAGAGGTGCTTGAGGCACAGACAAATATGGAGTTTACCTACCCGGAGGCATAAATTTGAGCCAAAGGCAGTCAAGAACAGATCCCCTATTATATGTGGAAAAACATGCGGGAAATTCGTGTTTGAAAAAGTGATATGGAAGTTAACATATTTTTAGATAAGGAGATTAAGAGATGAAGATTGGTGTAATCGGTGCGATGCAGATGGAAGTGGATGAATTAAAGGCATCCATGGAGAATGTGAAGACAGAAGAATATAGTGGTGTCACTTATGTCAGCGGAACGATCGGCGGCAAGGAAGTGGTTGCTGCGGTTTGTGGAATCGGTAAGGTTTTCGCTGCCATCTGTGCAGAGGCAATGATCTTAAAGTTTGATGTTGACTGTGTGATCAATATCGGCGTTGCCGGAACTTTGTGCAAGGAACTTGGTGTCATGGATGTTGCAGTGGCAGATCAGGTCGTACAGCATGATATGAATACATCCGCTTTGGGCGATCCAATCGGTCTGTTGTCAGGACTCAATCAGGTATTCCTTCCAAGTGATGAGAAAATGCGTACTTTACTGTGCTCCTGTCTGCAGGATAAGGGAATTCATTACGAAGTTGGAACGATCGCAACCGGCGATCTTTTCCTGCATAAGGAGACACAGAAGGCTTTATTGCATGAACGTTTTAATGCGATCGCCGGAGAGATGGAAGGTGGAAGTATCGGACATGTCTGCTTTGTGAACAAGGTTCCGTTTGCAATCCTTCGTTCTATTTCTGATGGTGAGGGTGGAGCAATGGATTACCAGACATTCGCAGAGAAAGCGGCTTTGCAGTCCATTGAGGTTGTGAAGGAGTTTATTGAGCGTTCAGCGGAACTTGAGGCATAAGCGTCGAGAAGAAATCAATAGGGAAATAGTGTAAATTTGTCGTAAATAGAATATTCTACGAATATGCTTTATAAAGAGTTATTTGCGGAGCATTCTATGAAAGCGAAAATACACAGGAATTTAAAGAAAGAGTCATACAGGAATACTGGAAACGGTATTCTTGTTATGGCTCTTTTTGTATGTCTGATGATGGTGTCTTATCGTGCAACGGGCAGTCTGCTTGCAAGTGCAACGGTTGGAGACAGAGAACTTCCCATCTACTGTGTCGATACGACGGAGAATAAGGTGGCACTCAGTTTTGACGCGGCTTGGGGCGCAGAAGATTTTCCTAAGATTATGGATATTCTGGATAAACACAATGTGAAGGTGACGTTTTTTATGACCGGAGGATGGGTAACGGATAATCCGGACTGCGTGAAGGAACTGGTCAAGAGAGGACATGACTTAGGTAATCATAGTGAGCATCATTACGACATGACCACGATTTCCCAGTCGGAGAAGGAATCGGAACTGCAAAGTGTGCATGACAGAGTCAAAGAACTGACGGGATATGAGATGTTTTTATTCCGACCGCCTTATGGGGCATATGATAATGCGGTCATTAAGACGGCGTATCAGATGGATTATTACCCGATTCAGTGGTCAGTTGACAGCTTGGATTGGAAAGATTACGGAGTCGATTCGATTATCGATACGGTATGCAATCACAAGGCACTTGCGCCGGGCGCAATCATTCTTTGCCACAATGGAGCGAAGTATACGGCTGAAGCACTCGATACGATGCTGACACAGCTGGAAGAGAAGGGCTATACGGTTGTACCGATTTCGGAACTGATCATGAGGGAAAATTATCATATGGATGTGGCTGGAAAACAGATTGCGGATGAATGATTGAATCTTTAGACGTTTTGTGCTAACATTAAGACTGCAAGTATCAATAAGGGGAAGTTATGAAACAAGTAGACAAAAAGAAAATCATTGATGCCGCATTTCACATATTTGTGAGAGATAAGATTGAATCTGCCAAAATGAGTGAAATTGCACAGGCTGCAGGCGTCGGAAGGGCTACACTGTTCCGTCATTATCCGAGCAAACTGGAACTGGTGATAGCGGTTAACGCAGCAAAATGGAAGGAATATCTGGATGAATTGGACGAAAAACGACCGATTGCATCCATCAATGAGATTCCTGCCATCGATCGCTTTATATTTACAATGGACAGTTACATTGATATGTGCGTTAACCATAAAGCACTTTTGCAGTTTAATGATAATTTTAACCATTTTGTCAGCCGCGCAGGTACAGACAGTGCAATGCTCAATAATTTTAAGTCATCTTTATATTCGGCAGATACAAGATTTCTTAAAATGTACGAGAAAGCCAAAGAAGACCATACATTCAGAACGGATATTCCGTTTGAGGAGTTTATGCGTGAGACGGTTCACGTCATGATGGCAGCCTGTACATATTACGCAAACGGGTTTATCTGGGGCGCAGATGAGGATGAAAATTATGTTTCTGAATTGAAGCGGATCAAAGGGATGATTGTTGCTTATGTAAGAAACGGAGAGCCGTAATCAGTCTGGTTGCGGAAGAGGAGAGAGGATACAAATGAAAAATAAGAAGGGATATTGGATTGTTTTGCTCACAATCGCAGCATTACTTTTGGATCTTGTCGGACGCGTTTTGGCGGATCAATTCGTATTGCCGCTATGGTGCGATTCCATCGGGACATTTCTGATTGCATATCTGGGAGGACCGGTGTGTGGTGCCGTGGTCGGCTTTTCGAATAATATCATTTATGGAATCTTTGTTGACCGACAAACAGTTTATTGTATTGTTGGAGCTTTGCTTGGCATTGCTGTCGGTTATTTTTCCAAAAAGAACGTGTTTGACAGGGAGTTTACAACCATGACTCTGGGAATGGGACTTGCCGTTTTTTCGACCATTGTTGCGGTTTTGATCAATACGCTTTTGTATAATGGAATGTCCGGAAACGTGTGGGGAAATCAGGTTATGATGATGTGCATGGATAAAGGCGTTCCCCGTTATGTTTCGTATGTGATCGGACAGTTTTGCGTTGAATTTTTGGACAAGCTTGTGAGTGTGGAAATTGTCTATTTGCTGCTGAAAGGTGTGCGCTGTATGCGAAGAGGTTCTAAAAAAAATCTTCAGGCTGCAGCAAAACTCATGTTATTGATTCTGGCGGTTTCGGGATGCTTTGGCAGCATCGATACGGCGAATGCGCAGGAAACAACAATAGACTATGATTCTTATGTGCAGAAGATCTATTCGAAAGAGGAAGGCCTTATATCCGGCGAAGCCAATGATATTGCACAGACAAAGGATGGAAAGCTGTGGATCGCTACCTATGCGGGACTGTTCAAATATGATGGAGCAAAGTTTGTGTATCTTCAGGACATTTCTTCGGTCAAAACGGTAAATTGCCTGTATGTTGATGAAGAGGGCCGATTGTGGGCAGGAACGAATGATAGTGGCGTTACTATTTTTATCAATGAGGAGCCTATCAATGTAGTAGATGATCAAAATGGTCTGCTTTCTAATTCTGTGAAACAGATTGTATGTGATTCTTTAGGAAATTATTATATCGGTACCGCCGAGGGGCTGTCCGTTGTATCCCTCAGCGGCGGAGTCAAGGTGACCGGATCATTGGATCAAATTAAAAATGTAGTTTCGATGACTGCGGATGATAACGGAAATGTGGCCGGGGTAACAGAGCGAGGAGACGTATTCTGGATCAGCAATGGAAAACCGATGCCTACACCGGAAGGAATTGAACAGAATGTCTGCTACAAGGCAGCGTTTTTTTCGCAGGATGGTCAGTTGTATCTTGGAACAACAGATAATAAGGTATATGTTTATACAATGAAATCGGGGAAGCCGGTCCTGGAATCCAGGATTGTGATGGACGGATGCGAAACAATCAATTGCTTTTACCAGACGGAAAACGGAGAATTGTTTGTCTGCTCGGATACAGGTGTGGCTTTGATTGACAAAGGGGGTAGATGTCAGAGTATCAATACCAATAATTTTAATAGTTCCATTGACAATATGCTGATGGATTACCAGGGCAATCTGTGGTTCAGTTCCTCCAGACTGGGATTATTGGAGATGTGCCAATCTCCATTTGAAGAATTATTTCCTAAGATTGGGCAGAATGTCGTCGTCAATACGACGGCGAAATGGGATGGATTGCTGTTTTGCGGCACGGATAGCGGGTTGATTGTAATCGACGACAAAAAAGAAGTAAGTAATACCCTTACCGAACTGCTTCAGGGGGTGCGCGTCCGTTGCTTGAAAGTGGACAGTACAAATGCATTGTGGATTGCTACGACGGAGAAGGGCGTATATAAAGTTACCACAAAAAAACCTGGTGGATATCATATAAAGAGTTTTACAGAAGAAAACGGAATGCCGGGCATGCGGTTCCGGACGATTATCGAATGCAGTGATGGTAAAATAATGGCTGCCGGAGATTATGGAGTTGCAGTTTTGTCGGAGGATTCCGTTGTGAGTATTCTCGATGCCAAACGTGGGCTGGCGAATGAGAAATCGCTTTGTCTTTTGGAGTATAAGGATGCCTGCTACGTTGGATCGGATGGAGGCGGAATTACACGAATTGATAAGGATAATCATGTTTCAAGTATTACGAAAAAGAATGGCTTATCATCGGATGTGGTTCTTCGTATGGTTTATGATCCGATTCAGGATGGCGTTTTTATTGTCACAAGTAATGGGCTTTGTTATCTGTCGGCAGACGGAAAAGTGACGATTCTTGATCAATTTCCATACAGCAATAATTATGATCTGATATGCAACAGCGACGGAACATGCTGGATTTTGAGCAGTGCAGGAATTTACGTTGCAAATGTGAAAGATCTGGTAAAAAATGTGAGGACGGAATATCCGTTAATCAATTCCAAACGGGGATTTCGCGCTTCTTTAGTCGCAAATTCATGGATCGGAAGAGAAAATGATGATTTGTATCTATGCTGCGATACGGGCGTAGTAAAAGTAAATATGACGAAGTATGATATGACAACAAAGTCCTATCGAATGATTTTGAATTTTGTAAAGGTTGATGGCAAGCGCATGGAGATCAATCGTGTGGATACGTTTCAATTGACTGCAGATGCGCATCAGATTACATTCTCGCCGGAAGTGTTGAATTATTCCATGGATGATCCGTATGTAAGTGTTAAGCTGGAAGGCTACGATAAGTCGGAACGGGTATGCCGGTTAAGCGAACTGAATTCCATCACATACACGAATCTGAAACAAGGGCAATATGTATTTGAAATAGCGATTTTAGATGATGTGAACGGAAATGTTATAGAGGCTGGTAGATACGTGATCGAAAAAGACATTGAGATGTATCAGAACTGGTGGTTTAAACTTTATGTTTGTTTGATTGCGGGACTGGTTCTCATGTGGATTACATGGTTTATCACGAGATCGAAGATGCAGAGAACCTTGCTGAAGCAGAAGCTGGAACTGGAATATGCAAAGAAACAGATTCAGATGAGCAATGAAACGATTCTTTCGATTGCCCACACTGTAGATGCAAAGGATTCCAATACGAGCCAGCATTCTTATCGTGTATCGGAATATTCGGTTGCAATTGCAAAACGCCTCGGATACTCGGAAGAACAATGCGAAAATCTCCGCAAGATGGCTTTGTTGCACGACATTGGTAAGATAGGAATACCGGATGCGATTTTAAATAAGCCGGCAAGGCTGACCGATGAAGAATATGAAATTATGAAGACGCATGTAATCCGGGGAGGAGAAATTTTAAAGGATTTTACTTTGATTGACAATGTGGGGGTTGGAGCCTTGTATCACCATGAGAGATATGATGGAACCGGTTATTGTCATGGACTGAAAGGAGAAGAAATTCCAATAGAGGCACGTATTATCGGTATAGCAGATGCGTTTGATGCGATGACCGCAAACCGTGTATATCGAAAACAACTGGATCTTGATTTTGTGATTGGAGAATTAAAACGCTGCAGTGGAACTCAATTTGATCCGCATCTTGTCGAAATCATGCTTTCGTTGATTGAGGAAGGCGTTATTGATGCAGAATGTTTATATGCGAAAGCAAAAGGAGAGCAGAAAGAATGAAAAGAGTATATACATTGTGCGTAATAACCTGTCTGGTGATGTCGTTGTTTTCCTTTGGAATCCATAAAATAACCAGGGAGGATGAAAAGCATCTGAAGGTTGGATGCGTATTTGTAGGGGATGAAATTACACCTTATACCAATAATTTTATTAAAGCAAGAGATCATGTGAAAGAAGTGTACGGTGACCGGATTGAATGTGTGACCATTTATAATGTGGCAGAGGGACAGGTAAAATCGCACCTTCAGGAGCTGGTTGATGAAGGCTGCGACTATATCATCGCAGCCAGTTATGGGTATGGGCCGGATGTGAAAGCCATCGCTGAACAGTATCCGGATATTCAGTTCTGTGTCCCTACAGGCGATAACGCAAATTCGGATCCGGTTCTGCCAAATTATCATAATTGTTTTGGAGAAATCTATCAGGGCAGATATGTATGTGGCAGAGTTGCAGGAATGAAAATCAAACAGATGATCGAAAAAAATATCATCACTCCCCAACAGGCAAAAGTCGGTTATGTGGCAGCTTTTCCGCTTCCGGAAGTAATATCCGGCTATACTGCTTTTTATCTTGGGGTACAATCGATGGTTCCGGAAGCCACCATGATCGTTAAGTATACCAATACATGGTCAAGTTATTCACTTGAAAAACAGGCTGCAAATGAACTGATCGATGAAAACTGTGTGGTTATCTCACAACATTCGGATACCATTGGACCAGCTACCGCTTGCGAGAATGCGAAACGGGAGATCCCGGTCTATCATGTAGGATATAATCAGAGTATGACGGACATTGCGCCAACCAAATCGCTGATCAGTTGTTGTGTTGATTACTCGTATTATTTTGAGCAGTCGATCGGGGCCTTGCTCCATGATAAGAAAATAGAAGACTGCATCGATGGACGGACGTATGGACAGGACGCTATGGCCGGTCTTGATAAGGGCTGGGTACGGATTCTGGATCTCAATGAGACCGTTGCACCAAGTGGAACTAAGAAAATGGTTGAAGATACGATTGACAAATTGAGCAAGGGAGAATTGGAAGTCTTTTCCGGATCATTTACCGGTGTGAGTGTGTTTGATCCGAATGACAGGATCGATCTGAATTCTCCGTATAAAGAAAATGATCAGTCATCCTCACCGACTTTTTGCTATATTCTTGATGATGTGATTTCGATTGAAGAGATGAACGAAAAATAGAAGCCATAATAGAAATATAAAAATGGATCCTATGCAAGGATAAAAAACTTAGGTGTGTTTGCGCACCTGAGTTTTTTTTGTGCAGATTTTTCGGATGCTGAAATAAATTTGGTACAAATATATAAAAAATAACCAACGAGATTGGAAAAATTGTCAATTGAACAAACGGTTGCGCTCATGCTATATTAAAAATGAAATTGAGCAAACGGTTGCGCAACTGTTGCAAACAAAGGCGAAAGGAAATCGTTTTGCGACGGTCGTGCAGCAAATCCGGCATAAGGGTTTGCGTTCAAGAAGGTTAGGGAGGATAACGATGAAGGAGAGAAAAACTTGGCAAAAACGAATCGTAAGTTTGCTGATGGCACTTGCGATGGTTGTCACACAGATTGGGGTGTGGAATGCAGGAAAGGAGCGTGTGCAGGCCGCGGAGACAGAGGTATATAAAGCGGATTTTAGCGGGTACGATAATTCATTGAGTGAATGGACTATCCATTCAGAGAGCGATGCGACTGTGAAAGTAGCATGGAATGACAACTTAGAAAATAAGAATCCGGCACTTTCTGTATATTCGGCTAGTGCACAAACAATCGTATTATCACATGAAATCAGTGGTAATGTAAGTGCTGGAAATTATAGTGTGTCTATAAAAACAAATGGTGAAAAATTAAAAAACGGACAGCTTTCAATTGCGACAGGAGACGATAATATTCAAAGTGCGGATCTTTTATTTACAAATGAAGGTGATTATGTTGAATATAAGACAGAACATCTGCTGACAGTTGCGGATAGTTCATCGATTAAAATTACTATTACGCTTGAGTTGGAATCTGATGGCTGGGGGTATTTGGATGATATTACGTTAACAAAAGAGGTCAGTGAAAATAATAAGAGTGATGACACTGATGAATATGTAACAAAGACGCTTTATTTTAAATATACAGGAAAGGGTACTCCTGCAATTTTGCTTTGGGACAAATGTGGTGACAGTTTAAAGATGGACGATGATACATCAAGTGAAACCATCGATAATAAAGTTCGTTATAAAATGGAAGCTGCTGACCAAAGTAATTGGTACAAGATTGTATTTAAGTATAAAGCGGATGAAGTAAAGAATACGGATGTGGGATTTGATTTTGGAGAGATATCAAATAATACCTACAGTTGGATTGCAAGTATGGATTATGCATATGAAAATCATAAATCAACATATGAAGCTATCTTTAGTGATAAATACAATGATCCTGCAATCATTCAGGGAGATTATGATACAGTAGTATCCTATGCGGATGCAATTGAGGAAGAAAATAATTCTGATTCTATTGTTGAAAATGCACCAATTACAATTGAAAAAGTGAAAAACCTCTCCTCCGATTTTATCATGGGAGCAGATATTTCATCCATGATCAGTGAATTGGACAGTGGTGTGGTTTACCGTGATTATGATGGAAATGAGTTAAAGACACTTGATGATATTGTAAAATTTTTAGCAGAGCAGGGAATTAATCATATTCGCGTACGTGTATGGAATGATCCGTATGATTCGGATGGCAACGGATATGGTGGCGGAAACAATGATGTAGCAAAGGCAAAGAAATTTGCGGAAGCTTGTCGTAAAGTAGGAATTAAGATGCTTGTCGATTTTCATTGTTCCGATCTGTGGACAGATCCTGGTAAACAGCAGGCTCCGAAGGCTTGGAAAAATTATACATTAGATCAGAAAGCTGGTGCATTAACTGAATTTATTGAGGCTTCATTAAACACAATTGATCCGAAAAAAGATGTTGTCGATATGGTTCAGGTTGGAAACGAGACAACCGGTGGATTCATCGGTGAGACAAATGTTGTAAATATGTGTACATTGTTTTCCGCTGGTTCTAAAGGGGTAAAAGCCTATAATAAGGATGTCAAAGTTGTGATTCATGTGGAGAGTCCGCATAAGGGAACCGTAGCCGCATGGGCAAAAAATCTTAGTGATAACAACGTTAATTATGACATTATTGCAACGAGCTATTATCCATACTGGCACGGAACTTTGGCAAATCTTAAAAGCCAGTTTCAGACCGTAAAATCCACCTACGGCAAAGATGTCATGGTTGCAGAGACAAGTTATGCTTATACTTTAGCCGATAGCGACGGACATGAGAATACGGTTCGTGTCGGAAATAATGACAGTGGAGATAATGTAACGGAACCATTCACAGAGCAGGGACAGGCAACCTATATCAGAAACCTGATCAATACAGTCAATGAGGCCGGTGGCCTTGGTGTTTATTATTGGGAGCCTGCATGGTTGACTGTTGGTGATACGACAGGTTTAACCGATGATGCATATGACTCACAGGTTGTTGAGAATAAGACCAAATGGGAAAAATATGGAAGCGGTTGGGCATCCAGCTATGCGAGTGAGTATGATGCAAAGGACGCCGGTAAGTGGTTCGGAGGATCAGCGGTTGATAATCAGGCTATGTTCTATCCTGACGGAACAGCGACAGCAGCACTTCATGTATGGAATTATGTGAGAACAGGTGCTAAGAGTAATCTGATCGGAGTTGAAAAGATAGAAAGCTTTGATGAAGCAATCTATCAGCAGACATCTTCGGAATATACACTTCCGGAGACTGTAAAAGTAACCTATTCCGATGGAACTTCCGTAGATGAGCAGGTATCGTGGAATGAGAGTGAAGCAAAAAGTATAAATGCGGCAAAAGTCGGAACTTATAAGGTGACAGGTCAGGTCGTATTTAGTAAAATCATTTCTACAGGTGATTACAAGGGACAGACATCGGCAACAGTTTCCTATGCATTACAGGTAAAGCCGATCAATCTTATTACGGATGCAAGTGTTTTTGAATTTGAGACAAGTGCACAGTCAAAGCTTACTTATAGTAATAATAAAGTTATTAAGAAACTTACTGAAAAATCAGATGCCAAGAGTGGTACAACAAGCCTTGGCTGGTATAATCAGGTTGGGGAAGCAACAAGTGCAACCGTTACATATAATGAAGCGATTACGCTAGGTTCCGGAAATTATGTATTTGAAACTTATGCACAAGGTATGGCTGGGGATCAAGTGGCGTTGCAGATTTTAGATGCCGAAGATAATCTTCTGTATGAAGGCACTGCTGTAGAGCTTACAGGATGGGCAAATTGGGAAACTCCTATAGTTAAGTTCTCTTTAGACAAGGAAACTCCGATAAAACTTCGCATCAAGATTGACACATTGGTTTCTGGATGGGGGTCAGTTGATGTATTATATTTGCATGAGAATGCGAGTGAAAATGGGGGATTGCCTTCCGGTGGTTCTTCCACCGTAACCCCATCCGCACCTTCTGCACCGGATGATGCCAATACGGACACGAAGGATGATAACAAGAAGGAAGATCAGAAAGACGATCAGAAGGATGTTGTTACCGAAGAAAAGAACATTACAGCCACAACACCTTCAGGGAAGAGAGTGGAAGCAACGGTTACGGTTTCTAAGGATAAAGACGGAAACGTGACAGAGGCGAGTGCAAAAGTGGCAGGGGCGAAGGCTGCGATTTCTGCGGAGGTTGCAAAGGAACTTGCCAAGGCAGCAGGAACAGATCGCATTGCAATTACTGCAAGTGTTACCGATAAAAACGGAAATGAGAAGTACACCGTGACCGTTGATTCCAAGAATCTGACGGCGAACAAAAAGCTCCATGTAGTAGCGGTTGATCCGAAGACCGGAGAGTACAAGCTAGTCAACGCTAAGACTTATAAAGTCGGAAAAGATGGAACGTTGAATGTAAAGCTTGCGGATGGAGCGGATTATAAGATGCTTACAGCCGCCGAGTTAAAAGCGGTTGAAAAATTGATCTTAAAAACGGTTGAAGTCAAGAAGCCATCGGTAACGGTTAAGAATGGCAAAAAGACACAGATTCAGTTGAGCAGTGCTCTTGATATGGACAATGTAAAATCCATTACTTACAAAACAAGTAAGAAGTCGGTTGCTTCCGTAAGTAAATCGGGCAAGATTACAACCAATAAAAAGGGTACGGTAACCATTAAAGCAATCGTAACTTTAAAGAACGGAAAGAAGAAAACGGTTTCCATGACTTTAAAGGTAAAGTAGAAGTATTACAGGGGAGTATACTTCATACATAAAATAAAAACACCCGAATCGTCAGATATAGGTTGAAAATCTGTATTTAGCGAGGCGGGTGTTTTTGTTATATTTGTCTTTGCATTCCGGATGGAAAATGTTATAATAACGACATATGAAAGAGAGCGGATAATTACTTATCCGATTGGTTAAGATAACAAGAATAAGACAGGAGATGAACGATAATGTCAGAGACAGGGGTATTGATTTTTATTGGATGCATCATCGGAGTTGCAGTACTTGGAGCGCTGATCGCAGTGATCGCAGCAGTATCAGGAGCTTCGGCAGCGATTGTGGACGATGAGGAGACAACCGAAAAAGAGAATATGTAAGGCTAAGGCGCGCCGGAGTGATCCGGCGTGTCTTTTTGTTATGCGGAAATTGCTTTTGGCAGCATCAAATCTAAAATAAAAATTAAGTATCGGTTCATCAACTTGTAAATAAATCCATGCTATAGGTATAATAAAAATAATTGGTCAATTTATGGTAAAAAACAGGAGGCATTGAATGATATGATATCGAAGTATAGTGTCAGGCGACCGTACACCGTATTGGTCGGCGTCATACTGGTGATCGTGCTCGGTGTTGTCTCTTTGATGAAGATGACAACGGATCTGTTGCCGGACATGAGTTTTCAGTATGCGCTCGTTGTTACGACGGATATGGGAGCGAGTCCGGAGAAGGTGGAAAGTGAGGTGACCGCGCCGATCGAAGCGGCGATGGCGACCACGTCGAATATTAAGAATATCAGCTCGATCTCGTACAACAGTTATTCGATCGTAACGCTTGAGTATGAGCAGAATGCAAATATGGATTCGGTTGTGATCGAGATCCAGCAGAGTCTGGATCAGATCTCCGGTCAGTGGAGTGATTCGGTCGGAACGCCGATGATCATGAAGATCAATCCGGATATGCTTCCGGTTGTCGCGGCAGCGGTGGACGTCGAAGGGATGAGCGCTTCGGAAATCTCGGATTATGTGGAGAACGATCTTGTGCCAAGTCTCGAGAGTCTTGAGGGTGTGGCATCGGTTTCAACGACCGGACAGCTCGATGAGAGCATCCAGGTGACAATGAATCAGGATAAGATCGATGCGCTCAACAGGAAGATCAAGAAAAGCATTGATAAGCAGTTTATCGACGCGCAGAAGAAGATTGACGATTCGAGTGCCAAGGTGGAGAGCGGAAAACAGTCGATGACGTCCGGACAGGATCAGCTTTCCGATGCACTCAATAAGACCATGGAGAAACGCGATGAGCTGTATAAGACAGAAGAGGATCTGCAGAAGCAATTAAAGGAATTGCAGAAGCAGCAGAAGTCGCTGACCAAGATTCAGGAAGGTTTGAATGCGGTCATGACTTCTGACGGTTACACAAGTATTATGACAGTGCTTAAGGACAATCCGGATGCAGCGCAGCTTCCAGAGATGAAGCAGCAGATTGAGGCTTTTAATAAGGCAATCAAGGAGCAGTTCTCCGGTCTTAGTGCGATGGGCATTACCGTGAATACATACGAGGACCTGCCGACTGCAGCAGCGACGGTATCTGCGACTTTGACGAAGGTGAACACCGGAATCAAGACGATCGACAGTGCTTTAGAAAAGGTACAGGATGGAAAAGTATCGCTTTCGACTGCAATGGATACCTTAAATGCGAACGCGGCACTTGCTGCGCTGCAGATGAGTTCAAGTTCCGCAGAGTTATCGAATGCCGCAGCTTCTCTTGAGACGGCACAGAGCAATCTCGATGACGCAAAAGAGACGGCATATGATTCCGCAGATCTGAACAATATTCTGACGAAAGACACATTATCGAACTTATTTACCGCACAGAACTTTGACATGCCGGCAGGCTACGCGATGGACGGAGATACGAAGTATCTTGTCCGTGTCGGCGAGGCGGTCAAGAGTGAGGATGATTTAAAGAATCTTGTTCTGATGGATCTGGATATGGATGGTATCGATCCGATCCGCCTGAGCGATGTGGCAGATGTCGAGATGACGGACAATTCCGATGAGACCTACGCAGTGGTCGACGGAAACCCGGCCGTCACACTTTCCATCGAGAAGCAGACCGGATATTCGACCGGAGAGGTTACGGATCGCATTTTAAATAAATTCGACCAGCTTGAGAAGGCAGACAGTAATCTGAACCTGACGGTACTGATGAATCAGGGTGTCTACATTGATATGATCGTAAAAAGCGTAATGCAGAATATGATCTGGGGGGCGATCCTTGCTATCATCGTGCTGCTTTTGTTCTTAAAAGATATCAAACCGACGATTGTGATCGCATGTGCGATTCCTCTTTCGGTTGTGTCCGCAGTCGTGCTCATGTACTTTACGGGAATCACGATGAATATTATTTCGATGTCGGGACTCCTTCTGGGAATCGGAATGCTCGTGGATAATTCGATCGTTGTTATCGAGAATATCTACCGTCTGCGCCACGAGGGCTATTCCATTAAGAAAGCAGCGGTAAGTGGTGCAAGTCAGGTGACAGGAGCCATTATTGCTTCCACTCTGACAACGGTCAGCGTATATGCACCGATCATTTTCACGGAAGGCATCACACGCCAGCTTTTCGTAGATCTGGCTTTGACGATCGCCTACACATTGATTGCCAGCCTTGTTGTGGCACTGACGTTCGTTCCGGCGATGGCATCCGTGACATTAAGAAAAACAAGAGAAATCCGCCATCCGTGGTTTGATGCCATACGGGATGCATATGGAAGATTCCTTGCAGGATGTCTGCGTTTCAAGCCGATTGTATTTATTGTTGCGATCGTGCTTCTGATCGGAAGTGCAGCACTCAGCCTTTCCAAGGGTATGAACTTTATGGACATGGATATGGAGACAAACCAGATTTCCGTATCGATCGCTGCAAAGGAAGGCGAGAATTTAACTTTTGATGAATTAAAGGATACTTCGAATGAAGTAATCGATAAGATTTCCGATATCAAGGGGATTGACACAATCGGAGCCAGCATCGGCGGCAACTCTACGATGAGCCTGATGGGCGGTGGAAGCGATACGGTAACGATGTATGTGCTTCTCGATGAGGATTCGGATGTCAGCAACGATGAGGTATCAGCACAGATTCTTGACCGCACGAAGAATATGGACTGCGACGTCACCTGCGACTCATCCTCGATGGACTATTCTGCTTATTTTGGTCAGGGTATCTCGGTTCGAATCAAGGGTAATGATATTGACACCTTACAGAAGCTTGCCGGAGAGGTTGCTTCCCTGATGGAAGACACCAAAGGTACAATCGATGTGGACGATGGTCTTGACGATGCAACGCCGCAGCTGACCATTACCGTCAATAAGGAAAAAGCGGCAAAATACGGCTATACCGTTGCACAGGTTTACCAGCTTGTAGCTGCAAAGATGGCAGACAGCAAGAGTGTGACGACCATTTCAACCGATATCAAGGATTACGAGGTTTACTTACAGACTGAGGATCAGGAAGATACTACACTTGACGATATTAAGAATCTGGCCTTTACTTACACCAATAAGGATGGTAAGGAGAAAGAGATTCCGCTTACAAAGATTGCGACGATGAAGAATACGACCACGCTCAGCACGATCAGCCGAGATGCACAGTCCCGTTATCTGACGGTTTCCTGCAACGTGGATGAGGAGCACAATGTAACGCTTGTCAGTAACGCATTACAGAAGAAAATCGACAAGCTTGACATACCGGAAGGATACTCGGTCGAGATGACCGGTGAGGATGAGACGATCAACGAGTCGATGAGTCAGCTTGTCCTCATGCTCGTGCTCGCAGTAATTTTTATCTACCTCATCATGGTTGTACAGTTCCAATCGCTGGTATCGCCGTTTATCATTATGTTTTCGATTCCGCTTGCGTTCACCGGTGGATTTATCGCATTGTTTATCAGCGGACAGGAAGTCAATGTTACTTCCATGCTCGGATTTATCATGCTTGCCGGACTGATCGTAAATAACGGTATCGTGCTCATTGACTACATCAATCAGGCGAGACATGAGGGAACATCCAAGAAAGAGGCAATCATTGAAGCAGGAACCATTTATCACTATATAGATGATGAACGTGTGCATGACAGCCCTTACCACGATCCTTGCGATGTCAACTTCCGCAATCGGAATCGGAGAAGGCTCCGAGATGATGCGCCCGATGGCAATCACGATCATCGGAGGTCTCGTATACGGTACACTTCTGACACTGGTTGTCATTCCGTGTATTTACGATGCATTCAACCGTGAGAAGGATATGAGGGAGGTAGAACTTTAAAAGGGTTGCTTTTCATGCCTCATTGTGATAAAGTACAAATGTTCCGAATATTGGAACCATAGAGTGAGACATTGGTCACACGAAGGGGTACACCACCGCGGGTGTAGCTTACTTCGTGTGACCTTTTTTGTTTTATGAAAATAAGCGATTGCGAATGCAATGCAGCAGCGACTTCCCACGGGATGGCTCCTAAGGCGGCACTAGTTATCCAGAATCACGAATTTGCAGAAAATACTTGCATGCCTCTTTTTATGATTTCTGTCCGCTCAAGCTTAGACAGTGGCTGAGCGATGTTCGTCTGACACAGAATGTGTCCGATGGATTTCGTGTCTGCCTTACGCGGAGTGCTGAACAAAACCGTGCCCGCGGGTTGTGTTTGCGCCCTCGTTCTATTGGTGGCGTTTCTCTA
>OMGK01000956.1_pt1 | contig 17830 bp, 18 predicted proteins | sample 1645881 | NCBI WGS metagenome assembly OMGK01 (sample SAMN00849303, study PRJEB25192) | human gut metagenome
ATCTTTGTGATCTTGGAAATATTCCCAGTATCTAAAACGCAAATCTACATACCCATAACTGAATGGCAATGTCATACCTATTTTTTTATGTCCCAATCCGATCAAATAATCTATGGCTTTATTAATCACCTCTTCATTATCAATCGTCACAGCCGGCATTGCTTTTGAAAACGACATGCCCGGATTAAAACATGCTGTCACAGCCGGAAGATTATAATTTCTCCCCACCGAAGCTGCATAGGCTTCCGCTACCATTTCATTTGGAAACAAAATTCCATCCGTTATTGTTTCTTTTACCATTTCAAAATCATTTTCATCCATTACCGTCAATACATGATATCCTCTTTCCTTGGCGGCTCTTACCATGCCATGATACATTTGATTGTAGTATGTAGAAGTAAGATCTTCGCAGAAAAAAAGTAACTGCTTTGTTTTGTTTTGCTGAAGGGCCATTGCAACAGGATTCTGTACATATCCCATTTCTTTTGCCGCTTTTAATACTTTTTCTCTTTTTTCTTTACTTACATATCCACTATTATTTATTACTCTTGAAACAACAGATACTGATACTCCAAGTTTTTCTGCAATGTCTTTTCTCGTAACATTTTTCATTTACCGGACCTCGCAATATTATGTACTTTAAATCTGCCATTTATATGTCCTTTAATTAATTTTCAGTTTAAGACAATAAATAATAATATACAATACGGAAAAATGTGGTCGCGCGACCACATGTATTTATGCATAAAAAAAAGGAATTTAAAGATTATTCCGTTCTTTTCCTTAATCAAATACGAAGCGCCAGGAAAACTATTGCTGAATTTGTCATTTACTGCAGCTTCAGTGACTCCTGTGTACAGCTCTCCGGTAAGGAGAAAGAGGCAACGATGTCCAGGACTATACAGAAAAATACTCAGAGAAAAGGAGAACAGTATAATGGAAATATCAAAAGAATCATTAGAAAATTTATTGGAAAGAACCGGTCTTAACGGTATTACAGAAGTGTTACTCCCCCACTTACGGAAAATGGAGAGGCGCCATAAAGAACAAAAGAATCCGCCGAAGTATATGTCCGAGTTCTGCGGCAGATTATCTTTTATAAAAATGGTTGAGGATTAGCTTATGATGGCGACTTTTCATCGCATAAAAATCACAGACAGAGATGGCAGTATAATCTATGATGACCTGATATATAGACTGCCATTAAAAGAATACGCAGTACAGCACAAGTGTACGGAAATATATATCTTAGACCTAAAATATATGTTATACCGAAAAAAGATATTGACAGTAAGGCTGCAATGATTATGGGCCTCCAGGCGGCGCGTACCTGCAAGGCAAAGCGTGCCAGTGCTAAATGGCAGTGGCACGCTTTGCCTGATATTTATAATCCCGGAAATATTATACACAAATGCAGAGGGGTATGTTACCCTCTGCTGTTATAAAAGGCCCATTGGAGTAAAGGAACAAAAAAAACTATGAGTATATATAGTCTCTCCATATATCTCAATCTCATATCATTAATCACGACCGAAAAGATCTCTTGTATATACCTTCTCCTTTACATCGTCCAGACAACTGTCATACCGGTTGGCAATGATGGACTGGCTCATCTCCTTGAACTTCGCAAGGTCATTGACCACCTTGCTGCCGAAGAACGTACTGCCGTCCTCCAGAGTAGGCTCGTAGACAATCACCGTAGCTCCTTTCGCCTTGATCCGCTTCATCACGCCCAGGATGCTGCTCTGGCGGAAGTTATCGGAATTGCTCTTCATGGTCAGGCGGAATACACCTTTTATACATGTTTTTTCTTCATCTTTACTGTAGTCACCTTTATTATAATAGTCATAATATCCTGCCATAGAAAGTACCTGATCAGCAATAAAATCTTTTCTCGTCCGATTAGATTCTACAATTGCTGATATCATGTTCTGGGGTACATATCATAGGGTGTTCCTGAGCTTTTTTCATTTGTAAAAATAATGATATTAGGGTGAGACTCTTTCAAGCTGCCTTCTCTCTGTGAATAATCTACCAAGGATCTGTGTTGGCTCTTCAGCATTTTCAGTTAAGTTCAATCTTCTGACCAATACTTCATTGAAATAGGTTCTATTACAACTGCAATTATATTATTATTTTGATCTACTCTAAATCTAAATGCATAAAAGTAGTCTTTGGTTGAATCAATTTTTAAGAAATAATTATATGCTCCGGAGTCCTTTAACCCATCATGTGAGAATACATCTTTAATATCTGCGGAACGCTGCTTTGTATCTCCATATAATTCAATTACTTTGTCTATACTGTCTCCAAGTTTGATGCCTCTTACTGTACTTTCTATTACATTACCATCATCTGTAAATTCACCTGATACTATCATGTTTGCATTATCGGCAAGCATGTATGCAGCCTCATCATTTCCCGCCTCTACATATTCATTATATGTATCATATCCCAAAAAACTAAATGCAAGGTCTTTTTCTGAAAGTGGCTCTGCTTCTTCTATGTTGGTTACTTCTGTGGTCTTTTCTGCCTCTGTTGATTCGTCTTTCGCTTCTGCTTCACTTGTGTTATCTTCTACTACCTCAGTGCTTTCTATTGTCTCCGTGGTTGTTTCTGTAAGTTCTACTTGTGCAGATTCAACAGCAGTGGGAATGGGTTCTGCTGTCGCTGTAGTTTCCTGTTTTCCGCAGGAAGCAAACGATAAAATACATATTGTCATCAGTGCTAAAATAATTTTTCTTTTCATAGTCTGTTCCTCGCTCTATAAAATCAATTACTCTTCTATACCACCGCACTACTCACTTTCTTCAATTGCATCAGGCGATTTTTCCAGCCTTTTAAGCCATTTGGTTATCGATCCGTTCTGAAGGGCCCCTTCCAGTGCTCCACTGCAGAATCTTTCCGCCCTAACCGCCCCATAATCAAATCCAGTACAGCCTGTCCATTCAGTTCATCTATGTTGGCATTAGACATCTCAGTATTCCTTCGCAATCTCTTCCTCAATTCCATACATCGTCTTAAATGTCTCAAGATCCTCTGCCCTGCGGATCAGCATGACTTCTTCGAATTTTCCCGTGTGGATATCCTTGAATCCCGCCACCTGTTCGCCGTTGCAGATGCTGGCTTTGATGACAGGTTTTTGATTGCTCCGGTCGTAAGTCTTCTTTTCGCTTTTCTTTGAAAAAAGTATCATTCTGATTCCTCCAGTGCTGCTTTTACCATCCGTTCAAAGGATTGTGCAAATCTCTCGTCATCCTCTTCTGTCCGTTTCTTCGGGCCTTTGAAATGATTTTTCTGAGAAGCACGTCTTGCCTTTTTATTCAGATGTCTTTCCATGAGCATCTGATCAATATTCTCATCCGTGTACCATTTGCCGGACTGGTGGATTGCGTAGGCTCCCTTACCAAGTGCCATAGCTGCCACGCCATAATCCTGAGATACCACGATATCTCCCCTGTGGCAGAGACTGATCAATTTATAATCCACTGCATCCGCGCCGGCTCCCACGACCACTACCTCGCTGTAACAGGAAGTCAGTATATGATTGGTATCGCACAGAAGTGTCACCGGAATCTGATACTTCCGTGCTGTTTTTTCCACAATCCCCACCACTGGGCAGGCATCCGCATCCACATAAATCTGCATAAGTAAATTCTCCACCGCCTTTCTTATACTTAAAATTATAGCGGCTTTATCCTATGTTTACAAGTTACTTTCCTGTGGGAATCGACTGTAGAACGCCAGTCACACGATATGCGAAATTGTACGCAAAAAACTTCTATGCTTAGTATTCACTTTAGTATAGAAGTTCTTTGGCTGCAATAACTATATGCTTTAAATATTTGTTGTAATATATTCTTTTTGCATATATTATTTTATATATAATTATATATATCCTTTTTGCATATTCCTTATAGTTATATCTTTTTTCACCGCTTTCATTTATGATGAGCACAAAGGAGGTAATTCATATGTTTCATACTGCGACGAATGAAAAAATCGGCAGCCATCTTGCTGATTTGATAAAACAAAGTAACTATAAGAGTGAGCGTCAATTTGGGATAGCTTACTTCAAACAACGCTATCATTTTGATCCCTCTCCTGAGGAAATTCAAAAAATCCAAAACCGTATCTGGCAGATCAAAAACGGTAATAAGCGCATACAAATCGAAGATCTTCCTATTTTTTCGGAACTTCTTCAGGCATCTATTGAGGATATTCTAAGTGCCGGAGCTGTTCTGGCACCTATTTCCAACAGAACTACCAATTACTCCATAGCCTGTTCCAAGGATCCCTCTGAATGGAAAGCATACCTCCAACGAGAGGACAAACCCGTCTTAAATCCTGACGAATTCAATAAAACCATCATTGATTATGCCTTAGAGGTTGGTAATTATTCTTTTTTGAAATATCTCATGGATAGCCACTACATTTGGTTTGTTGGAAATGATCCGGGCGAATATTACATTGGTTTTGGTGCCGGAACCAGCATAGAAAGAAGGGAAATCGGATTTACTGATATTCTTGACAGTACATTAAAAGAATCTGACGATCTCCGTTTTAAAATGATTACTCTCGCTATAAAAAACAACGATTTTGATGTGCTGGATCAGTTGCATGCCAGAGAACTTCCGATGCTTTATACATTAGGTTGTATGTATGCTTTTCATCCGCGCAGCGATGAACTTCCAAGTTCTCAAAACATAGATAATATGATACAATGTATTGCTTCCAGTTCCAAAGGAACTCTTAATTACTTTTTTGAAAATTTTGAAATTACCCCTTCTCGTCCACGACAAGAAAGTAGTTCCTTTATTTTTCCGTATTCAGGAGCTGTTCTTGATATCATGATTCGACAAAAAAACAGGAACGTTTCTTATATTTTGGAAAAAGTAATTACATACAATAAATCTATATTAAAAAAAATATTACAGCTAACGAATAACAGTATAAAAAACCTCACGGCCTTTTACGAAAGTGCTAACGGTTCTTTCTATAGCAATTCCCATTATATACATGAGGCATGGAAAAATTATTATTTTTATCCTCAAACAGGGTTCGTGGCTTATACAACTCCTGTATATTTAAAACCATACCACGGATTCATCACCAATGTAGTTCATGTTACGGCAAAATCATCCGATTCAGAAATACAATTTCTTATTGATGAATTGAATGAAACCTATGACACATTTAACCAATATTTTAATAAAAAGGAGAATCCACAAGATGCGTAACTCTATTTTTAATTATGACGACGGCAATTTTATCTATCCTGCTTCCGACAACATGGGGGTTGATTCAGAGGGGAATCTTCATATGCGTATGGGTGACAATATGTCTATGAATCTGGAAACCGGTGAACTTCACATAACCTCCGGTTGGAATGACAATGCTGACGAGGATGCTTTCTGATATATACTTTTTTCCTGGTCCTATTACCGCCTCAAAATCCAATGCAATAATTTCGGCGGTAATAATCTAGCAAATATAGAAAATTGCAAGGAACGTACCGCTTGCACAGACACTGTTGCCAGTCAGGCGGTATTATGTTGAAAAAGAGGTGTGCCGGTTAGGGCACATCTCTTTTTTAAGGGCGGAGCGCTACTCCGCCAGATACATCTTCAGGCTTCCTTCCACCGCATCCATGGCTTCCTCCACACTCGCCTGCCCGTTTAGGTATGCCTGTAAGCTCTCGGTCAGGGAAGTCTCGATCTGAGTGTCTTCCTTAAGGCACAGGGTGGCTGCCTTGCACAGCTCCATCAGATGGTTCGCGGTCTCCTCAGAGTAGGCTTTGATGGCGAACTCTGCGGTGCTGCCGTCGATATCATAGGTGGTATAGGCTTCCGCCATGCTGCGGTCTGCTGCAGCCTGCATCTCCAACGCTTTTGCATTGACAGGAAATCCCTCATAGGTATCCACGCTCTGCAATTCTTCGGACAGAGCAAACCGCAGGAAATCCTTTGCGATCTCCACGTGTTCACTCCGGCTGTTGATTCCAATGACCATCTTCGGATAAAATGCATTTTCCACGGATACCACATTGGCATTCAACAGTTCTGCCACAGCATAGGGTGTCATTGCCTGATTAAAGCCGTCAGTCTCCTGAAGTACCAGCTTCACATCAGATCCCAGATCCCAGATATTCGCTGCACGGCCTTCTTTTCTGGAAGGCAGGATACCGCAGTTATCCGCAATCTTCTTCAAATCTTCCAGCCAGGGACGTAAGGTATCACGATTCACCTGACGGTTCTGTAAAATATCATCGACGATCAGGGGATAGAACTCTTCCACCAGTTCGCCGCAGGTACGGTCTCCCATATAACTCTCCGTCTTTCCGGATACCGCCTTTGCAATAGCGTCCATGCTGCTCATTTCCTTCGGCTGCACATCCCTGCCGACAGCTAACAATAATCCGAATTGCAGCGGCACCGCATACCGTCTTCCATCCGCCTCTTCATAGGCTGTTGTGATGTTGGAAAGCAGGGTTCCGTCCTCTTCCATGGGCTGCAATATCTCTTGCAGATTAAACAGCAAGCCCTTAGAGGCATATGTGTCCAGTTTCAGATGATCCATCACCATGAGATCCGGTCCGTTGCCGGAGGTCAGGGAAGTGTTCAGATCCTGATATATCTGCTGATAATCCGCATTTCCGCTGTATTTATCCGTCATGGAGATTGCCGCATCCACATGGATCAGTATCTCCGGATGCTGCTTATGATACTGCACCGCAGCCTGCTGTAAAAAGAAGCTCTCCTCTACGGTATATAGTGTCAGTTCTTCGGTCACCTCTGTCACCGCATCGGGATCGTAGCGGTAAATCATTATTTTATCCCCGCTCTCGCTTCCAAACCACGCGTATACACTGCCGTCCGACAGCGCCACAATATCCCTGCACCACTGATCCGACAGAGAAAAACCGGTATCGATTCCCTGAAGCAGCTTCTGCCAGTTGGTATCGCCTGCGTCGCAGCGGAAGAATCCGTCTGCATCCGCTGCATAGACTGTGCCGTCTCCCAGCACACTGAAATAAGCAGAGCTATAACTGTTCTGGGAAAAGGGAATCTCTCCCTTAGATTTTGCCCCGTTATTTCCATCCAGCTGCATCTGTAACAATCCGTTCACAGAGCCCTGTTCATCTGCCTGTGCCAGATACAACGTATCTCCCACAGCACTGACCCACTTATTATCCGACAGACTACCACTGTCTGTCAGGCTGTCGCTCTCCTGGCTGCTCACCAGGCTTCCGTCCTGTGCCAATACAACATCCAGGGAAAAATAAGACAGTCCCACTAACAATTCATCCTCTGTCAGTGTCACATACTGCGGCGTATCATAGAACCGATAGCCATCCATATCCATAGGCTCCAGCCACTTCTGTGGTGTAATATCCAACGCACTGCCGCCCGCTTCCTTCCACAGATGTGCGGAAGAGCTCTCCTCATCCCGGTAACAGTTGCCGTACAGGTACTGATTCCCCTCCGCATCCTGCAACAGTGTAAAACTGTCACTGCTCTCCAGACCCTTTCCCTCGGGAAGCGCCTTCAGCCAGTCCTTCGTCACTTCCGTCAGAGTATCCCCTTCGCCCAGCATCCATTCCTCTAAAGAGACCTGACCTTCCGATCCTCCTGCCACGAGAAAATGTAATTCATCACCCGAACGAAAGATCTGGCTGATATTTTTGTCCTTCCATTCCTCCGGAAGTGAGAGTTCCGTCTCTACATATCGCCCTTTCTGCACTTCATCAGGTGACGCTGCAATCTGCAGATCGTTCTTCTTCCCGCACCCGGTGAACAGTCCCATGACGATTGCCATACAGGTCGCCAGTGCGATTCCTTTTTGCATGTTATTGTTGTTAAAGTAGTTTCTGTTTCGCATCTTAATATCCAGTCCCTTCCCGTAATCTGTAAATTTGCCATTCCACAGCTTTTTCTTACAGGAAAAGTATAGCGGTTTCTTTTTTAAGATAACAGCAGGCACGGGTTAAGATGCCTTTACCATATGATTAAGATTTTCTTAACGAAAAACGGAACCGGCACAAACGCCGATTCCGTCTTCTCCGGGAACCATTTAGGAATTCAATATCTTCATAAATTCTTCTCCGGTAATGGTCTCTTTTTCATATAAATACTGGGACAGTTCATCCAGTTTCGCACGGTTTTCCAACAGGATCTGTCCTGCCTTTTCATGCTGCTTCTTCACCAGTTCCACGACTTCTCTGTCGATGGCAGTCTGGGTCTCCATGGAGCAGGTCAGGGAAGCATCGCCGCCCAGATACTGGTTCGTCACGGTCTCCATGGCTACCATGTCAAAATCCTTGCTCATACCGTAGCGGGTGATCATGCCTCTGGCAAGCTTGGTTGCCTGCTCGATATCGTTGGAAGCTCCTGTGGTCACAGAACCGAAGGCGATCTCTTCCGCGGCACGTCCACCGGTCAATGTAGCGATCTTGTTCTCCATCTCTTCCTTGCTCATCAGATAATGATTGCCTTCCTCTTCCACCTGCATGGTATAACCCAGTGCACCGGAGGTACGGGGCACAATAGTGATCTTCTGTACCGGTGCGGAATTGGTCTGCTTCGCTGCCACCAGTGCGTGTCCGATCTCATGGTATGCCACGATCCGCTTTTCCTTATCTGTAAGGATGGCATTCTTTTTCTGATAACCGGCAATGACTACTTCAATACTCTCTTCTAAGTCTGCCTGGGTTGCGAACTTACGTCCATCTCTGACTGCCCGAAGAGCTGCCTCATTGACGATATTGGCAAGCTCTGCACCGGAGGCTCCGGAAGCCATACGGGCGATCTTGTTGAAGTCCACATTATCTGCGACTTTGATCTTACGGGCATGCACTTTCAGGATTTCTTCTCTTCCTTTCAGGTCGGGAAGCTCTACCGGCACACGTCTGTCAAAACGTCCGGGACGTAACAATGCGGGATCCAGACTCTCCGGACGGTTGGTGGCCGCCAAAATGATAACGCCGTTGTTGCCTTCAAAGCCATCCATCTCCGTTAACAGCTGGTTCAGGGTCTGTTCTCTCTCATCGTTACCGCCCACCTGTCCGTCACGCTTTTTACCGATGGCATCGATCTCATCGATAAATACGATACAGGGAGCCTTTTCCTTTGCCTGTTTGAACAGGTCTCTTACTTTGGAGGCACCCATACCTACGAACATCTCCACGAATTCCGAACCTGACATGGAGAAAAAGGGAACATTGGCTTCTCCGGCTACTGCCTTGGCTAACATCGTCTTACCGGTTCCGGGAGGGCCTACTAAGAGGATACCCTTCGGCATGGAAGCACCGATCTCTTTGTATTTGTCGGGGTCATGCAGGTATTCCACGATCTCTGTCAGATTTTCCTTCGCCTCGTCCTCTCCTGCCACATCAGTGAACTTGATACCGTTGGAAGACTTTACATAGACCTTCGCATTGCTCTTGCCCATGCCGCCCATGCCGAACATCATAGAGTCACCGCCGGCCTTTTTTGCCATCTGACGGTACATCAATTGTCCGAAGCCAATAATGATGATCAACGGCAGCAGCCAGCTGATCAGGAAGCTTAAAACCGGCGATGCTTCCTCCACGATCTCACTGGAGAATTTTGCCCCACTGTCATACAGTCTCTGCGTTCTGTCCGGATCATCCATCAGACCGGTCTTGTAGATGGTCTTGTCATCTTTTGCCGTGAATACGATCTGATTGTCCTGGACCTGTACCTCATCGATCTGTTTATCATAAGTCATCTGCATAAAAGTGTTGTAATCCACTTCCTTCACTGCCCGCTGTACGATCTGCGGTACCAGAAGACTGTTGATCAGGATAATCACGATCAGTGCAATCATATAATAGAATATGAACGGTTTTTTGTTTGGTTGTTTGACTTCCTGCATACATTTTCCCTTTCTCATTCCTGTATTATTGTCCAAATCTGTTGTAATAAATCAATCATAGCCACTTTTTTCCACACAATCAATGGATATTCTCTTACCTTATTCTAAAAAAAAGATAAACTTATGCGGTGAAAAGACTACGTTTTTCAAAATCTGTTTCTTTCCATTTTCAGGCAAAAGAGAGACAATCAAAATAGATTTTTACTTGCCAAAAGGTTCAAAAAGGAGGAAACGTCTGTGTCGGATACTACCAAAAAGAGATTAAAATTCGCAGGAAAGCTTCTGTTTGTCTGTCTGTTATTAGGTATCCTGTATTACAGCTTCCGGGATTCCATGGGAGATATGCTGACGGAGCTTGCCAATGTCTCCCCGCAAGTGGTCATGTCCCTGTTCCTGACCGTGATCCTCTACCATATCTTTGAAGGGCACATCACCTGGCTGATCGTGCATAAAACGCACCCGGAATATCCCCGCTGGAAGGGATTCTGTAATGCTTTCTACTGCTCTTTCTATAAGACAGCCACGCTGGGCAGCGGTTCCGGCATCGCAGGAATCTATTACCTGAACAAAGCCGGTATCCCGGTTCCCAATGCCACCGGCATGTACTTTTTCCAATATATTGTCCACAAGGTCTCTATGGCAGTCTATAGTCTGCTATTGTTTTTGGCAACCTATGGATTTATTCATGCTTCATTTGCCGATTATCAATGTTATATTCTGCTGGGATTTGCAGGAGTCTGTGTGATTGCAGGAGTTCTGTTAGCTGTCGCTACCGTACCCTGGATGCAGACCGCATGTAATCTGCTGGCCAACCGTCTGGAACAAAAGCACCCCGTCTGGGGTGAAAAACTCACCGGTGCCGGACATAAGCTTGCCCTGCTACAGGCGGAAAGCCGGTCTCTGTTACGAGATCCATTACTGCTACTTCGATTGTTCCTGTGTAATGTATTAAAATTCACTACCTGGTATATCATTCCATGGATCGTGTTCTGCAATTCTCTTAGAGGAGAATCCGGCGATCTGCCCTTTTCTTTCCTGCAATGTTTTGCTCTGACCTCCCTCAGCCAGTCGCTGGCGGGGGTCATCCCCACTCCGGCGGGGATTGGATCCGTAGAAGCCGTCTTCACATTGCTGTTTCGGCGTCTCCTGCCGGAGGCCAAAGCCCTGTCTGCCGTGCTTCTCTACCGTTTCGCCACCATGCTGTTACCTTGTGCGATCGGTGCGTTCTTTGTACTGGGGGAGAGGATTATTTCTCTGCACAGGAAAAAGAGAACGGCAGACTAATATGCTTTCCTAAAATCTCCACGCAAAACAAGCCACAACACAGTATTCTGTGTCGTGGCTCTTATTATGTTCCGTTATTATAAAAACAAATGCTAAGTATTACTTTCTCTGTAAGAAGTCAGGAATCTTCAGAGACTTCTCTTCTACAGAGCTTCTGATATCTGTAGGCTTATGAATACCGGGCACCGGCTGTATGGGTCTCGGAGCCTGTCCTCCCTGTCCCTGGGATGTCGTAGGAGCGGTAGACTGTATATTCATTCCCTTCAGAGAACTGGGAGTCATATGGGAAGCAGGCTGTCTGAATGCAGCGCCTCCTCCCAGACGATTCTGTACACCGTTGTTGGCCTTGTCTTCCAGACCGGTAGCAATAACCGTAATGGTGCAACTGTCGGACTTGGACTCATCATACATGGCACCGAAGATAATATTTACATCGTCTCCTGCCAGCTCCTGAACATAGCTTGCCGCATCGGAAGCATCTGCCAGGGTAATGTCACCGGAAATATTGATGATAACATGGGTAGCACCGGAAATCGTAGTCTCTAACAGAGGGCTCTCCACTGCCATCTTGACAGCTTCCATAGCCTTGTCATCGCCCTTGCCCTCACCGATACCGATGTGAGCAATACCCTTGTCTTTCATAACGGTCTGTACATCAGCGAAGTCCAGATTAATGACAGCGGGAACATTGATCAGATCCGTGATTCCCTGTACTGCCTGCTGCAGTACTTCATCCGCCTTCTTCAGTGCTTCCGGCATGGTAGTACGTCTGTCCACGATCTCCAGAAGCTTATCATTTGGGATTACGATCAGGGTATCCACGTGTTCCTTGATACGCTCGATACCGTTTAATGCATTGACCATACGGGCTTTTGCTTCAAAACGGAAAGGCTTCGTTACCACACCAACGGTTAAGATGCCCATATCCTTCGCAAGCTTGGCCACTACCGGAGCAGCTCCGGTTCCGGTACCGCCACCCATGCCACAGGTGACGAATACCATGTCTGCACCCTTCAGAGCTGCGGAAATCTCTTCTGCACTCTCCTCAGCTGCCTTCTCGCCGATCTCAGGCTTGGCTCCCGCACCAAGACCCTTGGTCAGCTTCTCACCGATCTGTAACAGTTTCGGAGCCTTGCAGAGCTGCAATGCCTGCTTATCGGTATTCACCCCGATAAAATCCACTCCGTCAATTTTCTCATCTATCATTCTATTTACAGCGTTGTTACCCGCGCCACCTACACCGACTACGATGATCTTGGCAGCTACATCCGCGTCATTCGTCTTAATCTCCAGCAAGGTTAGTTCCTCCTTTTAACCTTTTTCAACTTCACATAGACTATCATATAATCATTTTACAAATTTAGCAACCTATTTTTTCAAAATGTTTCACAAATGTTTCACGCGTCCGGTTTGAAGGTAAATTTACCCTTTCCTTCCTCGTAGTTTTCCATTTGCAGGGTTCCGCTTTTACCCTGTAACTTCTCCAGGAAGTCCGGCAACAACTGCAGCTTGTCCTCTATATGGCTGTTGTCACTGCCCATGGACACCTTGATCTGTCCGAAGTAGATCGTAATGTCACCGGAAGAATGCAGATAGATCTTGTCCGCAGCCAGTGAATATTTGTTCAAAAGCTTTGTCAGATCCATGATCCTGGAAAACACCTGCGGATCCTCCACCGGCAGCTGCTCTCCCAGCACCACATGGTTGAAGGAAAGCCCCGTGATCTGCGGTATTCCCTGGGTGCGGATCCCGGAACTTTCCACCACATAGCCGTCTTTATCAAAATACATATAAGTATCCAGATATTTCACATATCCCGCCAGTGCTTTTTCATATACAGTGATCTTGATCGTGTCGGGTGCCAGAATCGATACATTCATCACATCCACAAAGGGAATGTCCTGAATCCCTCTGTCCCGGTATTTCAGAGACAGATACAGGGAATTATCTCCCAAAGGTCCCGACATCACGATCTCCATGATCTCGTCCTCGGTATAATGCACATTGCCCTCCACATACACGGTACGTACCGTATACACGGAGTGCAATGCCACCGCACCACCGCCCAGTGCCAGCAGCAGGATGCCTATGATCACTATTCTTCTGATAATTTTGCTTCGGTCTCTATACACTGATGATCCGTGCTCCTAATTCTCTCAAGTCTCTGCAGATATTTTCATATCCGCGTTCTATAAAGTGCTGTCCTGTCACGAAACTCTCGCCTTCTGCCGCAAGCCCCGCCAGAACCAGTGCCGCACCGCCGCGAAGTTCACAGGCTTCCATCCGGCTTCCCCGTAAATGCTCCACTCCGGTGATCACGGCATGTCTTCCGTCCTTCAGAACAATCTCTGCTCCCATGCCCTTTAGCGGTTCCGCAATACGAAAACGATTCTCGAAAATATTCTCTTCAATGCAGCTGCATCCTTCCGCTTTCGTCAGCACCGCCATTGCCACCGACTGCAGATCCGTGGGAAACCCCGGGTAAGGTCCGGTCCGTAAATACGGTATAGCCTGCGGTCTTTTGGAACACTGTACGAACAGACCTTCCTCCGAGGTGATACACTGTGCACCCATTTTTTCCGCCACAAAGGTCACCGCTTCCATCTGCTCCCAGGGAGCCTCTGTCAAAAGTACACTGCCTCCACAGCCGATACAGGCGAACAGATATGTCCCGGCTACGATCCGGTCTGACGGAACTGTGTACCGTGTACTATGAAGTGGTCTGTCACCATGAACCAGAAGTTCCGTTTCTCCGATTCCTTCGATCTGTGCACCACATGCCGTCAGAAATTCACACAATGCCGTCACTTCCGGTTCTCTGGCGGCCCCCAGTATCCTGGTGTCTCCGTCCGCCTTCACCGCAGCCAGCAAAATATTCTCCGTAGCTCCCACACTGGGAAACTCCAGTGTGATCTCTGCCCCGTGCATTTTCCCATCCTTCACCTGTGCAGACAGAAGCCCTTCTTCCTCCCGGAATTCGACGCCCATCTGCCGTAGTGCCCTGATGTGCAGATCGATCGGCCGTTCTCCGATGACGCACCCACCCGGATGCTCCATGGTCACATAACCACATCTTCCCAGCAATGCTCCCAACAGGCACAGAGATGAACGCATTCCGGTGATAGCTTCCCCCTGCATCCGTCTGGCCTCCGCTCTCTCGCAGGGAAGTTCTTCATTTTCTCCCGGCTGTACCCGGATCCCTTTTTCCTGCCAGTGCACCAGACATCCCAGTTCCCGAAGCAGATGCACAAAACGATGTACATCTGCAATACGTGGGCAGTTCTGAATATAGGATACTTCATTGGTAAGAAGCGTTGCCGCCAGGATCGGAAGTGCCGCATTCTTTGATCCCTGTATGCGTACCTTCCCCTGCAGCGGAATGCCTCCCTGCATGCGGATTCCTTTCATACAGCACCATCCCCGTTTTTATGATAATCTTATCTTATGTAGGAAAGCACTGTTTCGTACCATGTCTTCTGAATATGTATTTTTCTACAGCTCTTTTAACTGGATCCGGCGCGCCACGCTTAATACCAGTCCGATCTCCGACAGCAAAAACAATGCCGAAGAACCACCGTAACTGATAAACGGCAGGGAAATTCCGGTGTTGGGAATGGAGTTGGTAACTACGGCAATGTTTAAGATCGCCTGGATCGCGATATGTCCCATAACGCCCACCACCAGCATGGCGCCGAACAGGTCCGGTGCATTGTTGGCAATGACCATCATTCGCCATAAGAGCATAATGAACATGAGAATAATGGCAACCGCTCCGAACAATCCCAGTTCCTCGCAGATAATGGAGAAGATCATGTCGTTCTGCGCCTCGGGCAGGAAGCTTAACTTCTGCATACTCTGCCCCAGTCCCTTGCCCCAGATGCCACCGCTTCCGATGGCATACAATGCCTGCAGGGTCTGGAAACCTTTATCCTGTGCCTGACTTTCCGGGTTCAGCCACGCCTGGATTCTTGCCAGACGGAACTTGCCACCGATCTTATCTCCCAACTGTACGACTGCGACTACCAAAAGTCCAGCCGCCGCCAGTACGCTGCCTCCCATGATGATGAATTTCTTGTAATCCGGGCTTGCCACGAATACCATCAGCACCGCAATACCCATAATAATAATGGCGGAACTCAAATTATCCGTAATGAGGTACACCGATGCTGCGATCGGCAGGGGTGCCGCCATCATGGTAAAGAAGCCTTTCATGGTACGGACGCTTTTTCCCATCTTGAATACCAGACTTGCCAGGAACAGGATCATACACAATTTCGCTACTTCCGCAGGCTGCAGGTTGAAGCCCGTATGTGGGATACCGATCCATCTGGTAGCGCCGTGGGAAGTGATACCCAGGGGTGTCTTTACCAGGAAGATCAGGATCATGGACACCACATATCCCAGGGTGGCAAACCGTTCCCAGAAGGTATACGGGATATTGGCAATGACCATCATGAAGACCAGACCAATGATATTGGCGATCAGCTGTTTCTTCATATAATAGGCGGCATCTCCATAGGAATCATAAGCCTCATAGGAGCTGGCCGAATAGATCATGATCAGTCCGAATCCCAGTAAAAACAGCACAATAAAAAGCAGGCTGTAGTCAAAAAAGTATTCGGATTGTTGTTTCTTTTTACGTCTTCTTCCCCGCGTTTCCGCCATGCCTGCTTTTACTCCTTACTTCTGTTATGATTTCTTATTCCGCCAGTCCGTGTACATATTCCTTGAAAAGCTGTCCTCTGACTTCATAGTTCGGGAACATGCCCCAGCTTGCACAGGCCGGAGACAACAGTACCGCTTCTCCCGGCTGGGCCAGTTCGGTACACAGCTTCAGGCATTCCTCATAGGTATCTGCGAAACGGATCTTATCAAAGCCATGCTTTCTGGCACACTCGGCAATCTTCTCTCTGGTCTGGCCGATGAGGACAAGGCACTTTACCTTGCCATCAAAGCTGTCGATCCACTCATCGTACTCGCTCTGCTTGTCATAGCCTCCGCCGATCAGCACGGTAGGCTTGCTCATGGCTTTGATGCCCTGGATCGCCGCATCGGGATTGGTTCCCTTGGAATCGTTGTAATAGTCCACACCGCCCTTGGTAGCCACGAATTCGATCCGGTGCTCCACCGCATGGAAACCGCGGATCACAGTAAGGATCGTCTCCATGGGCACCTGCATACCTTCTGCAATGGCTATGGCTGCCATGACATTTTCCACATTGCACAGGCCTACCAGATTCATATCCTTGTGAATATCCATCAGTTCGGTCTCTTCGCCGTTCACACTCTTGATAATCTTGTCTCCCCGCAGGAAGTAACCGTTTTTCAGCTCGTGATGGGAGGAGAACAGTACCGGAGTCGCAGGACATCTTCCTGCGAAATCTCTGGTATAATCATTGTCATAATTCAATACACAGATATCATTTTTTGTCTGGTGGGAAGCCACTGCTTCCTTGGCTGCCACATAGGCCTCCATGGTATGATGTCTGTTCAGGTGATCCGGTGTAATATTCAGGATGGCTGATACTACCGGATGGAATGTATGTATGGTCTCCAGCTGGAAAGAACTGATCTCTCCCACGGTGACACTATCCTTTGACGTCTTCGTTACTTCCAGTGTATAAGGGTTGCCAATATTACCCACTACAAAGGTCTTCTCCTCACCGAAATGAGCTTTCATGATCTCACCGGTCAATGTGGTGGTGGTAGTCTTGCCGTTAGTGCCGGTAATGGCGATCACTCTGCCTTGCTCCGCAAGGAATCCCAGTTCGATCTCTCCCAGGATCTGTACCCCGCGGTCCCTCATACGGTTCACCAGAGGAATATCCGTAGGTACTCCGGGGCTTAAAACGGCTGCCTGAATGCTCAGTTCTACCTCCTCCGGCAGTTCTCCGGCGATACAGACTGCCTTGCTTTCCCCGGGAAGCTTCGCCTCCAGATCTTCCTTTGTCAATTTATCACTGCTGTCATACAGAACCACGTCTGCATGGTATTTTTCCAATAAAGCCACTGCACCGATCCCGCTGATGCCGGAGCCGATGACCAGACATTTTTGTCCTTCTAACATTTTCCTTACCATACCTTTCTGTAAAAGTCCATTAGTTCATTATAACGCATTCCCTACAAATGGGGAAGAGATTTTTACAGGAGACTTACGCAAAGAAGCCCTCCAACATATATATGTCGGAGAGCTCCGGTTCATTCCAGTTTCTGTGTACAATAATCTTCGGTTCTACGCTTCTACGATCAGATATCTGCCGTCTCCGATATCGAATACTTCATCTGCCTCCAGAATCTCATCATCCACAGCGCCGTCCACATCCATGCCGGCCTCATCAAAATACTCAATGACATCCTCCACGGAATCTACCACGACTGCCATGCACTCTTCCAGAAAATCTTCTGCCTCATCCAGTGTCTCTGCTACAGCTTCCGGAAAAAGCTGGAGCTGTTTGTCCAGGAAGCATTCCAGTACCGCATCATCATACTCTCGCATGCTATTACCTCCAAATTCTTACAAAAATGTCTTATTTATTTTCATAATAATATGGATATAAGATTACGTCAATTAGCAATTCGATATAGATGTAAATAGAGAGTTAGTGAAATACATTGGCAAAATCCACGAACTCCCGGAGCATGCGATACA
>OMGK01000967.1_pt1 | contig 17684 bp, 13 predicted proteins | sample 1645881 | NCBI WGS metagenome assembly OMGK01 (sample SAMN00849303, study PRJEB25192) | human gut metagenome
TATGGACATACTCATAATACTTATGAAAATGAATTCTATCAGGAATGTTTACGCAGACTTAATATTGAAAATCTTACAAGGTCAGAGAAGTGTTATGATATAGTAAGGGCTTATAATGTAGGCTGTATGATGCCTTATATGAATTATGAACCACGCACATTGAAGGAAATACTTAATAAATAGCATAAAGACTGAGAGTATTAGGAGGAATGTACATGAAAATATATTGCATGAGTGATATACATGCGTGCCTTGAGTCATTTGAGGCTGCTCTGGAAAATGTAATCTGTCATCTTGATGAAGATGACACAATGCTTTTATTGCTAGGCGATTATGTGCATGGTGGTGATTCTGGTAGAGGAGTGCTTGATAAGATAATGCATTTGCAGGAACAATACGGCAATGATAAGGTCATGGCACTCATGGGGAATCATGAAGATATGGTAATAGGCGGCGAAAGTACCATAGATTCGATGTATGGAGGTATGCAATGGTATGATAATGAAAATGCAGATGATTTATACATAAGCTGGTTAAGCAGCCTACCAAGATATTACACAGAAGGCAATACTATATTTGTGCATGCCGGAATTGATGAAACTGTCGGTGATATGTGGGAATGGGAGACATCTGATGATATATACACAGCGAAATACCCGGCTGAAACAGGCAGGATAGAAGGTCTTGACATGAAAGTGGTAGCAGGTCATGTCTATACATCTGAGATATCAGGAGATTCAACGTTTAATGACATATATTATGATGGTGAAAATCACATATACATAGATGGGGATGTGTTGTCAACAGGAGTTATCCCAGTGTTAATGGTTGATACTGATACAGACAGCTATTATCGCATTACCGATGGAGGCTGCTGGCTACTGACGGAATATGAAGAATAGTATTGTTTAATGTCAAATGAAATGGAGGTCATTGATATATGATATATGCTATGAGTGATATTCATGGATGCATAGGAGAGCTTCAAAAGAATATGGAACAGGTTGATCTTGGTGGTGATAATCGCATTGTATTTTGTGGAGACTATATTGATTATGGTGACAGTTCGTATTATGTTTTGAAGTATCTTTGGGATTTGCAGAAAAAATATGGTGCAGAAAAAGTTGTGGTTCTTAAGGGTAACCATGAGCAAATGTTTTTGGATTGGATTGAGGATTACAGAAACATATATTCAGATGGAACAGAAGATTGCAGGACTTTCAATGATTGGATTTGCACGGATTTTGAGTATGGAGCAAATACCATAAGTACATTTATATCGGAGCAACAGATGGATTTCTTAAATCAGATAGCAAGAACATGTTCCATGGAAACAATTAGCAGAGAAACAGTTCGGATGATTCTTTCAAATCATGAAAAGCTGATTTGGTGGATTTGGCAGATGCCTTTATATTTTGAAACAAAAAGTCAGATATTTGTTCATGCAGGAGTAGATGAAGAAGCAGGAGAGTACTGGATGTGGGGAGCATCTGATAATACTCTTCTTGGCAAGTTTCCGGCAACGAAAGGTAAGTTTTATAAAACCATAATAGCAGGGCATGTTGGAACCTGCAGCAGAGATCTTGCTGCTGATCGGAGTTATCACGATGTTTATTATGACGGAGAGAGTCATTATTATATTGACGGGTCGGTTTATAAGGGTGGAAAACTGTTGCTATTAGCTTATGATGAAGAAAAGGAAAAATATTATCAGGTTGAAAATGGCAGGATGGATATTATTAATCCTTTTGACGTCAGATTCGGATTAGACTGAAATCGGAGATGTACATAGATATAGTAGAAATATTTAGAATTTAATGACATAATAAATAAGAATTTGTTATATAGGATTATAGAAAATCCGGTCAGGATACTTGTCAGTACCTGACCGGATGTCTGCTTTTATTTTGCTTTTAAATAAGCGGTCTTGTTAAGATTTAGCTGTTTTAAAAATCAAACTTAGTTATTAACCCCATGATGAACATCTTCTGTTGATGTTGTAAGTGGAAGAAATGTATATCCGTTAGCAAGACCCCACTGTATGATACGTTCAACAGCGTTGACACTGAAGCCTTTTATATCATGCTGAAGTACGACAGATACATTATGGCTCTTCATTCCGTTTACAACATTCTGGTATACTTCTTCCGTGCTTGTTGTTCCACCGGCATCACCGCTGGATACATTCCAGTCAAAATATTTGTATCCCTGGTCAGTTACAGCTTTTGTAAGAGTTGTCATAATGCCACTACAGTACTTTAAGCTCACGGTGTTAGAACTTCCACCAGGGAATCGTATAAGCTTAGGACGCTGTCCTGTCTGTGCATATATAATATCGGACATTTCGTTAAGATCAGCAAAATAAGCATCAACACTTGAATATATTTTCTTATAATCATGTGAAGCACTGTGGATAGCAACTGTGTGGCCAGCAGCAGCCTCTTTGGCTATCATATTTTCATAACCACTGTTAACATTTGTTACAAAGAATGTAACTTTAACATTGTATTTGTCAAGAATATCTAATAACTGCTGTGTATGTGCACCTGGTCCATCATCAAAAGTAAGATAAACGACTTTGTTTCCAGATGAAGTTGTGGCTGTCTGTTTTACAGCTTCAACAGTAACAGTTCTGTCTATAGAAGTTTCATTGCCGAACTTATCTGTAACAGAGTATGTTATTGTGTAGGTTCCTGCACGGTATGTAGAAATATTATCTGATACAGAAACACTGTCAGATATATCATTACCATGGGAATCTTTTGCAGTACATCCCGGATCTTCAAATCTGGTACCAGCCTTTATAGTAATATCAGAATCTCCATTTAGTGTGATGGTAGGTGCTATGCCATCATTATATTCTATTGTACGTTGTACAGAGGTTTTATTGCCAGATGAATCGCTGACCGTATAGGTGATTACATTCTTGTCTTCAGTTCTTTTTATCTTGCTGGTAATATCACCATCATAGTTATCGGTGGCAGTAAAACCCTCTTCCTGATATGTTTCACCAGTTTTAGGATAATATCCGTCAATCTTATTGAGTTCGATTATAGGAGCCTTTGTATCAACTATTTTTACCTCTCTTGATTTTTGGACAGAAAAAATACCTTTTTTAGCTTTATAATGTATATGATAGGTTCCTAATTTAGATGAATCTACGCTTCCTTTAATAGTAACATTCAACGGAACATTTTTGGATGCAGGAGTGTTGAAAGCTGCTGTTGCCCCCTGTTCTGTATAAGTATCACCATATTCTATTGTCTCTTTTGGACTGCCATTTAAATTAATATTAATATTGAAAAGTGAAAGAAACAATATAATAAGGAAGAGTAATGTGACAACTATTCCAGTAACAGCTATCACAAGTTTTTTGTTCTTCTTAAAGAATTCTTTAGTAGCCATAGGTTTAATCTCCTAACTTATTATTGTAGCTAAAGTATTATATTACTTTTTTGAAAAAAAATTAACACTTAATTGAAAAAAACTTAAAAAATCTTAAGAAAAATCTTAAGAAAAAATCGCATGTAATTTAATCATATAAACATTGTTATGTTAATAATATAACAATGTTGAGCATATAGTGAATTAATTAAAGAAATAGTAAATGATAAATCTGAAATTTTATATAAAATATAAATCTTTTATTAAAAAAATATCATATGTTTGATAAATTACAAAAATACGTACAATAGATTTGACATAATGACTTTACTTTTTTGTCGAATAATACTAAAATATTGATAAGAGAGATGTTTATCTCATATTTCGATTAGGAGGTATATATAACAATGGCTAGAGAAAAACAGTCAATGGATGGTAATACAGCCGCTGCACACGTAGCATATGCGTTTACAGAAGTAGCTGGTATTTATCCTATCACTCCTTCCAGCCCAATGGCAGACGTTGTTGACCAGTGGTCAGCAGCTGGAAGAAAGAATATTTTTGGTAATACAGTAAAGGTAACAGAAATGCAGTCTGAAGCAGGTGCTGCTGGTACAGTACATGGTTCACTTGCAGCTGGTGCTCTTACAACAACATTCACAGCTTCACAGGGTCTTTTACTTATGATTCCTAATATGTATAAGATTGCTGCTGAACAGCTTCCTTGTGTATTTGATGTATCAGCTCGTACAGTTGCTACACAGTCACTTAATATTTTCGGTGATCATAGTGATGTTTATGCATGTCGTCAGACAGGTTTTGCTATGCTTGCTGAGACAAACCCACAGGAAGTTATGGACTTAAGCCCAGTTGCACATCTTGCAGCTATTGATGGCAAGGTTCCATTCATCAACTTCTTTGATGGTTTCCGTACATCACACGAGATTCAGAAGATTGAAAAGTGGGATTACGAAGATCTTAAGGAAATGTGCCCAATGGACAAGGTTGAAGAGTTCCGTGCTCATGCACTTAACCCTAACAAGCCAGCTATGCGTGGTTCACATGAAAACGGAGATGTATTCTTCCAGCATCGTGAAGCATGTAACACAGTATATGATGAACTTCCAGAAGTAGTAGAAAAGTACATGAAAAAGGTTAACGAGAAGCTTGGTACTAACTACGACTTATTTAACTACTATGGTGCACCTGATGCAGACAGAGTTATCGTAGCTATGGGTTCTATCAACGACGTTGCAGAAGAAGTTATTGATTACTTAACAGCTAAGGGTGAGAAGGTTGGTCTTGTTAAAGTAAGACTTTACCGTCCATGGTCATCTAAGGCACTCTTAAAGGTTCTTCCTAAGACAGCTAAGAAGGTTGCTGTTCTTGACAGAACTAAGGAACCAGGATCACTTGGTGAGCCACTTTACCTTGATGTTGCTACAACACTTCGTGAAGCAGGTCTTAACGATATCACATTAGTTGGTGGACGTTATGGCTTAGGTTCAAAGGATACTCCTCCTTCATCAGTATTCGCTGTATATAAGGAATTAGAGAAGGATGAGCCAAAGAACAGATTCACAATCGGTATTGTTGATGATGTTACTAACCTTTCACTTCCAGAGGTTAAGCCAGCTCCTATTACTTCAGCTCCTGGTACAGTAGAATGTAAGTTCTGGGGTCTTGGTGGTGATGGTACAGTAGGTGCTAACAAGAACTCTACTAAGATCATCGGTGACCATACAGATAAGTATATTCAGGCATACTTCCAGTATGACTCTAAGAAGACAGGTGGTATCACAATCAGCCACTTAAGATTTGGTGATAACCCAATCAGAAGTCCATACTATATCAATCAGGCTGACTTCGTAGCATGTCATAATCCTTCATATGTTGTTAAGGGTTATAAGATGGTTCAGGATGTTAAGCCAGGCGGAATCTTTATGATTAACTGCCAGTGGTCAGATGAAGAACTTAACCAGCATATGCCAGCAGAAGCTAAGCAGTATATTGCTAAGAATAATATCCAGCTTTACACAATCAACGCTATTGATAAAGCTATTGAAATCGGTATGGGTAAGAGAACTAACACAATCTTACAGTCAGCATTCTTCAAGCTTGCTAACGTAATGCCTATTGATGAAGCTGTTGAATATATGAAGGCAGCTGCTAAGAAGTCATACAGCAAGAAGGGTGATGCAGTAGTTGAGATGAACTATAAGGCTATCGATGCAGGTGTTGATGCAGTACATAAGGTAGAAGTACCAGCAGACTGGGCAACAGCAGTTGATGATAAGAAGCCAGTTGAAAGAACAGGACGTCCTGCTACAGTTAAGATGGTTAACGAACTTCTTGATCCTATTGGAAAGATGGATGGTGACAGCCTTCCAGTATCTGCATTTAAGGATATTGCAGATGGTCAGTTTGAGACAGGTGCTTCAGCATACGAGAAGAGAGGAACAGCCGTTATGGTTCCTGAGTGGGATCCAGCAAGCTGTGTTCAGTGTAACAGCTGTGCATTCGTATGTTCACATGCTACTATCAGACCATTCATTCTTGATGCTAAGGAACAGGCAGAAGCTCCTTCACAGATTAAGCTTGCTGATTCTAAGCATGCAACAGACACAACAATGAAGTACACAATGTCAGTATCTCCATTAGATTGTATGGGATGTGGCGAATGTGTTACTGTATGTCCTAAGGCTGGAGAAGCTCTTAAGATGGTTCCACAGGAATCACAGGCAGAAGAGCAGCCAGTATTCGATTACCTTGTAGCTAACGTAGGTAAGAAGGATATTAAGCCAGCATTAGTAAATACACCAATCGGTTCTCAGTATAACCAGCCACTCCTTGAGTTCTCAGGAAGCTGTGCAGGTTGTGCAGAAACATCTTATGCTAGATTAATTACACAGTTATTTGGTGAGCAGATGTATATTTCTAACGCTACAGGTTGTTCTTCAATCTGGGGTGGTCCAGCTGCAACATCACCATATACAGTAAACAAGGATACATTAAAGGGACCAGCATGGGCTAACTCATTATTCGAGGATAACGCAGAACATGGTTTTGGTATGTATCTTGGACAGAAGGTTCTTCGTGACCAGGCTATTGCCAAGATCGAAGAAATGGCTGCATCTGATAAGGCAACAGACAGCTTTAAGGCAGCAGCAGCTAAGTACCTTGAGACAAAGAATGATACTAAGGCAAACACACCAGCTACAGAAGCTCTTATTGCAGAACTTGAAAAGGCAGCAGCAGATGGATGCCCAACAGCTCCAGAAGTACTTGCTAAGAAGGATTACCTTGCTAAGAAATCTGTATGGATCTTCGGTGGTGATGGTTGGGCTTACGATATCGGTTTCGGTGGTCTTGACCATGTACTTGCTTCAGGTGAGAATGTAAATGTTATGGTATTCGATACAGAAATGTATTCTAATACAGGTGGACAGGCTTCTAAGGCTTCTAACATCGGTGAAGTTTGCCAGTTCGCTGCAGCTGGTAAGGAAATCGGCAAGAAGTCACTTGCTGAAATCGCTATGAGCTATGGCTATGTATATGTAGCACAGATTGCTCTTGGTGCTAACCCAGCTCAGGCATTAAAGGCTATCGAAGAAGCTGAAAACTACAATGGACCATCATTAATCATCGGATACGCACCTTGCGAGCTTCACGGTATCGCTAAGGGTGGTATGAACCACTGTCAGGATGAGATGAAGAAGGCTGTTAAGGCTGGATACTGGAACCTCTTCTCATTCAACCCAGCATTAAAGGCTGAAGGAAAGAATCCATTTACATTAACATCTAAGCAGGGTGATGGATCATATCAGGAATTCCTTAACAATGAAGCACGTTATACACGTCTTGTTAAGCCATTCCCAGAAAGAGCTGAAAGACTCTTTGCTAAGTCAGAAGAAGTTGCTAACGAGAGATTTGAGCACTTACAGAGACTTGTTGAGTTATATAAGTAATTCACATTGCAAAATAAACAGAATATGATTAATATTAAGGACTGAATTGTCTTTTATATGACATTGTAGTTCCTTGATAAAAGGGAGGCTCCTGATATATGCTTTGAAGGTATATGTCAGGAGCTTTTTACAATATATTTGTCAGCTATTTTCAAAGATGGAAGAATGAGCGGTAGGAAAGAGAATGACAATTAGCTTATAATCAGGAAATCGTAAAAAAATAGGATTCATAGTTCACAATGAATTGATAATTGTGTATAATAAAGGTATAAAAATGCGTGTAATATTATAATGATGCCGGGGTCAAAAGCCCCCGACATCATTATAAGAATATAAGAAAAATACAAACGATCGTGCTGTAAAAGGTATGGAATGGGGTGATTATATGAGTAAAGGCACTTTAAAAAAGAAAAAGGTGGAAATTATAACTGTATGCATATGTGTTGTGCTGATAGCGGCTATTCTTGCAATACTTATTGTGTTTAATAAGAGCAAAGATTTTGTTTATAATAAACATCTTGATGAAGCTGTGATCAGCATAGATGATGAGAATATTACATTGAAGGATTTTTCTTACTATATATATATAGTGGAAAAGCAGATTAATGATATGGCTATAAAGTATAATCCTGATGACCCTAATGATTTCTGGAACACACATTTTAAAAATTCACTTGACAGCGTGTTCACAAGGGATTATGCTAAACAACTGGCAAAGGATTTATGTGAGTATGATTATATAATGGAAAAAGAGACTGCCGTTCATAATATATATGTAACTGAAAGTGAAAAAGAATCAATAAAAGCAGATGCTAAGGATACATATGATGATTTTTCACAAAAAGCTAAGGACAACACAAGGCTTAGTGAGGAAGATATATATAATATATTATGCCGTAGAAAGCTTGTTGAAAAGTATGCTGTCAGGGCAGCACAACAGGTTAAGAGTGATGGCTTTGCAGGAGATAGTGCATCATTGCTTGATTATGATGGAGAATATTATAAAGAGATAATTAAGTCAAAGTATAATGTTACAGAGAATAACAAGCTGCTTGATAAGATAACCATGGGAAGAGTTACTGTTAACTGATATCGTGAATACATTTAGTTTTCGTAAAATGCTGCTTGTTTAATGCTGGTTTAATAAAATAATCATATACATATATTTAGTTAGATGTTAAGAACAGAATAAGTGTTGCATAACACAGAAAGAGGTTGAAGATGACAAAGGATATGACTAAAGGGTCACCTTTCAAGCTGATTCTTGGATTTGCATTTCCTATGCTTTTAGGTATGCTATTCCAGCAGTTCTATAATCTTGTTGATACTATGATTGTGGGTAAGACGTTAGGTGTATCAGCCCTGGCAGGAGTTGGAGCTACAGGCTCAATAAACTTTATGATAATTGGATTTTGTATGGGTATATGTAATGGATTCGCAATTCCTGTTGCACAGCAGTTTGGGGCAGGAAAGTATAGTGAGCTTAGAAAGTATGTTTTTAATGGATATATATGCAGTGCGGTATTTGCGGTTGTTATGACAGTGCTTTCAGTAGTATTTTGTGCACCTATACTTAGATTACTTAATACACCAGATGATATATTCATGCATGCGTATAATTATATTGTTATAATATTTGCAGGAATACCAACGGTATTTCTATATAATATCGTATCAGGTATAATACGTTCGCTTGGTGACAGTAAGACACCAGTATATTTTCTTGTATTATCATCGGTTATTAATATAGCACTTGATTTCATACTTATTATATATGTTAAGATGGGAGTAGCAGGTGCAGGTGTTGCAACTGTTGTATCACAGTTTATATCAGGTGTTGGATGTACAATATATATGTATAAAAAGTTTGATATATTAAAGGCAACTAAACAGGAAAATGTTGTAAGGAAAAGATATGTTGTTAACCTTTGCTATATAGGTGTTCCTATGGGACTTCAGTATTCCATAACAGCTATTGGAAGTACTATACTTCAGGCAGCAGTAAATGGTCTTGGTTCGTCATATGTAGCAGCCATGACAGCAGGCTCTAAGATGTTTAACTTTACTTGTTGTCCTTTTGATGCTCTTGGTTCTACTATGGCAACATATGGTGGACAGAATGTTGGAGCTGGAAAGATAGACAGGCTTGGCAAGGGTATAAGAGCTGCTATGATAATAGGTGCGGTGTACAGTGTAGTGGCACTTGTGGTTCTGTTCTTTACAACAGATTATATAGCACTTCTTTTTGTGGATGCAGCTGAGGTTGAGATTATCAGACTTACAAGAAGATTCATAATAGCATCAGCTCTGTTTTATATACCTCTTACAGGAGTCAATGTTTACAGATTCTGTATACAGGGTATGGGGTATTCAGTATTTGCAATACTAGCCGGAGTGTTTGAGATGCTTGCAAGAACACTTGTTGCTATATTCCTTATACCAATTATAGGTTTTAACGGGGCATGTCTTGCTAATCCGGCAGCATGGATTGCAGCAGATATTTTCTTAATACCTGCATTTATGCATTGCTGCAATAAGCTTAAGATAAGGCATGGAATGAAAAAGAGTGCATAAAGTTGGAATAAAATCACTAAAATCAGACATTCTAATATTACTGGTGAAGTTCTAATATTACTGGTTAAGATAGGAATGAAAGGATGCCTGCAATGAGTGATTTCAGCTGTAATGTTAAAGAGAATATTAAAAGGTTAGAAACTAGTCTTAATGTGGAACGTAATTTTGATATACTTCAAAGAGAAGTAATGATTGCGGGGCATAGGGCTGGTTTCTTTTTTATAGATGGTTTTGTCAGGGAAGATATGGTAGAAAAGCTTATGCAGTTTTTTTATTCATTGAAAGAATCGGACATGGAGAACCTTGATGTATTTTTGGAAAATGGAATGCCTTACACTGAGGTTGAAAAAAGTGGCAATGTGGATACAGTCATAACGCAGTTTTTGTCAGGTGTTTCTGTTATGGTTGTAGATGGCTTTGATGAGTGTCTGCTTATCGACTGCAGGACATATCCTATGCGTTCTGTGTCAGAGCCATGGAAGGACAGGGTGCTTAGAGGTTCAAGAGATGGTTTTGTTGAAACACTTGTATCCAATGCAGCATTATTGAGGAGAAGAATCCGTGATCCGAAGTTTTCAATGGAGTTGTATGGTGTTGGCAGACGTTCAAGGTCTGATGTAGTTATATGTTATATATCTGATTCTGTAGATAAGAGCGTGCTTACAAGGATGAGAAAGCTGATTCAGTCGATAGATGTTGATGCTCTTACTATGAATATAGAAAGCCTTGCGGAATGTATGTTTACACATAAGTGGATTAATCCATTTCCGAAGTTTAAGTATTCGGAACGTCCGGATACGGCAACAGCGGCTATACTTGACGGGAATATTGTAATTATGGTAGACAATTCCCCAGCAGTTATGATAATTCCAGCATCTATCTTTGATATTATAGAGGAGGCGGATGATTTTAATTTCTCTCCTATAGTAGGTTCGTATTTAAGAATCACAAGATTTTTCTTTTCTATTGTGACATGGATATTAACACCGTTGTGGCTGCTTTTTGTTAATAATCCAGATTGGGTTCCAGAATTTCTTAAGTTCATTCTTATAACGGATGATATTACAGTACCGGTGCTTCTGCAGCTTCTTATACTAGAACTGGCGGTAGATGGACTTAAGCTTGCAGCGGTGAATACACCAACTATGTTATCAACACCGCTAAGTATAGTGGCAGGTATTGTTGTTGGCGAGTATGCTGTAAGTTCAGGATGGTTTAACCCGGAGGCACTTCTTTATATGGCGGTTGTAACTGTTGGAACCTATGGACAGACTAACTTTGAAATGGGATATGCTTTCAAGTTTTTAAGAGTGCTTATGCTCATACTCACACAAATATTCAATCTTGCTGGATTTATCACAGGAGTTGTCATATCTGTACTTATGATAGCATTTAACAGGACTATAACAGGGAAAAGCTATATATATCCGCTTATTCCATGGGATGGGAAGATGCTTAAGAGAAAGGTGTTCAGGGTGAGGCTGCCACATGGTTATAAGTAATATTTATATAGATAATTGTAAATTGTATATGTGATATGTATTAAACACTGATATAATAAATATAATATATGTATGCAAATGGTAAAGTTGAATGAGTTTATATAAATTTTCTAATTAATTCTACTTTTATTAATGGTAATTCCTCATAAATATGATAAACTTATAACTATCGAATATAAGTGTTATTATTCTTAGTGTGAGTTATGGAGGAATTATGAGTAAGGTAATTGGAATCGATCTTGGTACAACTAATAGCTGCGTGGCAGTTATAGAAGGTGATTCGCCAACAGTTATTACTAATAGCGAAGGGTATAGAACAACACCATCGGTTGTTGCATTTACTAAGAATAAGGAAAGACTGGTTGGGGATGCTGCAAGAAGACAGGCATCGGTTAACTCAGACAGAACCATATTTTCAATAAAAAGACATATGGGAACTGATTATAAGAAAAAGATAGATGGCAAAGCATATACGCCACAGGAGTTATCAGCTTATATACTTATGAAACTAAAGAAGGATGCAGAAGGATTTCTTGGAGAGGAAGTAACAGATGCTGTCATTACTGTGCCAGCATATTTTAATGATGCACAAAGACAGGCTACTAAGGATGCAGGAAAGATAGCGGGGCTTAATGTGTTAAGAATCATTAATGAGCCAACAAGCGCTGCACTTGCATATGGACTTGATAATGGCAATCCTCAGAAAGTGCTTGTATATGACCTTGGTGGAGGTACCTTTGACGTATCTGTTATAGATATTGGAGATAATGTTATAGAGGTTCTTGCAACCTCCGGAGATAATCATCTTGGAGGGGATGACTTTGATTCCCGCATTGTTGATTATCTTGTTGGTAGGTTTAAGGATACAGATGGAATTAATCTTGCAAAAGATCCAGCGGCTATGCAGAGATTAAGGGAAGAAGCTGAAAAGGCTAAGAAAGAGCTTTCTTCTGCAATGAATGCCAATATTAACCTTCCATTTATAGCTGTTGCAAAGGATGGTCCGCATCACATGGATATGAATATCACCAGACAAAAGTTTAATGAGCTTACAGATGATCTGGTTAACAAGACAGTTATTCCTGTTGAGAATGCACTTCGTGATGCCGGGCTTAGTAAGAATGATATTGGTATGGTACTTCTTGTTGGAGGCTCCACAAGAATTCCTGCTGTTTCGGATAAGGTAAGACAGATTATGGGAAAAGAACCATCAAGGAATCTTAATCCGGATGAGTGTGTTGCACTTGGAGCAGCAGTTCAGGGCGGAAAGCTTGGTAACCAGCTTAAGCCGGGTTCATCCAGGGCGGTAAGCTTGCAGGTGATGCAGCTTCGGAGATTATACTTATGGATGTAACACCGTTGTCACTTTCAATAGAAACTGTTGGTGGTATATCAAGCAGGCTTATAGAAAGAAATACAACTATTCCTACAAGACACAGCCAGATATTCACAACGGCTGGCAATTTCCAGACATCAGTTGAAATCAAGGTGTTTCAGGGTGAGAGAAGATTTACAAGAGATAACAAGCTTCTTGGAAACTTCAGGCTTAATGGCATTAAGCGTGCGATGGCAGGAGTTCCACAGATAGAGGTGACTTTTGATATAGATGCCAATGGTATTGTAAATGTGTCTGCAAAGGATCTAGGAACGGGAAGAGAGCAGTCTATAACTATAACTTCAAGCTCTAATATGTCAGAGGAAGAGATTGAGAAAGCTAAGTGGGAAGCCGAGGTGTATGGTGCACAGGATAAGCAGAATGAAGAGTTTTGTAATTCGCGTATCGAAGCTGAGAATACCTTAAGACGTGCAGAGGGCGAGTACAGCCAGAACAAGAAGGTATGGGATAAGGCTAAGAAAAAGGCTGTTAAGGAAGCTATGAATACCTTAAAGAAGCTTATATTAAAGACTAAGCCAGAGAAGATGGATGCACAGGCCGCGGCTGCGATGGATGAAGCTAGAAATAATCTTGAAAATGTTTTGAATAATTAATAGAAATCTGATATTATCTATAGAGTATTGTTTTATGGATGATATCAGATTTTTGTATGTAATTATGAATTTTATACATCTATAGAATTATCGTTGACATGATTATGTATATTAGTACAGAATAGGAGATATATAAGGTGGCAGCAGGTTCGACATATGGAAATATTTTTAAGATAATGACTTGGGGTGAATCACATGGAGAAGGTCTTGGTGTGGTTGTAGATGGATGCCCAGCGGGTATTCCTTTATGTGAAGAGGATATTCAGAAGTTCCTTGATAGAAGAAAGCCGGGACAATCTAAGTTTACAACTCCAAGAAAAGAAGATGATAAGGTGAGTATATTGTCAGGTGTATTTGAAGGCAAAACGACAGGAACGCCTATATCGATGATGGTACATAATAAGACACAGCGTTCGTCTGATTATTCAGAAATAGCCCAGTATTACAGACCTGGACATGCTGATTATACATTTGATGAGAAGTATGGCTTCAGAGATTACAGAGGTGGTGGAAGAAGTTCAGGAAGAGAAACAATAGGCAGAGTGGCAGCAGGAGCAATCGCTATTAAGGTGTTAGAGACTCTTAAGATAAGCGTATGTGCTTACGCAACAAGGATAGGTGGCATAAGCATAGATTATGATAAGTTCGATATCAGGGAACGCGATGAAAATGCATTTAATATGCCGGATGCGGAGGCTGCCTGTAAGGTGGAGGAATACGCAACGAAGAAGCTTGCACAAAAAGATTCTATTGGTGGAATAATAGAGTGTGTTGTGACTGGTATGATGCCAGGTGTGGGTGATCCTGTGTTTGATAAGCTGGATGCCAATCTTGCAAAGGCGATTATGTCAATAGGCGCAGTTAAGGGCTTTGAAATAGGAGATGGCTTCGCAGCGGCTGATAGTACAGGAAGCACCAACAATGACAGCTTTACAGTAATGGATGGCAAGGTTGTCAAGAAGACTAATCATAGTGGTGGAGTGCTTGGAGGCATGAGCGATGGTTCTGACATAATATTCAGGGCAGCAGTCAAGCCAACACCTTCCATAGCTTCAATGCAGCAGACGGTCAATAAGTCTGGCGAGGATATCAGTATATCTATAAAAGGCAGACATGATCCTATGATAGTTCCAAGAGCGGTAGTTGTTGTTGAAGCTATGACAGCATTAACGATTGTAGATATGATATTAGGAAATATGACATCAAGAATAGACAGGATAGTTGATTTCTATAAAAGATAGATAAATGTTTCATATAGAAAAATGTTTGTCATTTATATGGAGTATAGAATAATTATAAAATGATGTGAGTGTCAAAAGTATAATTAAAATAAAAGAGAAATCATAGAAAAATCAGAAGGAAAAGACAAATATGTATAAAATATTAAAAACAGACGGAAGAGCCAAAAGGGCGGAATTCACAACAGTTCATGGAACTGTGCAGACACCGGTATTTATGAATGTTGGAACAGTTGCAGCTATTAAGGGGGCGGTTGCTACAACAGATTTGCAGGAGATAGGTACACAGATAGAGTTGTCGAACACATATCATCTTCATGTTAGACCAGGTGATAAGCTTATTAAAGAGCTTGGAGGTCTTCATAAGTTTATGAACTGGAACAAGCCTATACTTACAGACTCAGGCGGATTTCAGGTGTTTTCACTTGCTGGACTTAGAAAGATAAAGGAAGAGGGCGTTACCTTCCAGTCACATATAGACGGACATAGGATATTTATGGGACCAGAGGAGAGCATGCAGATACAGTCCAATCTTGGCTCGACAATAGCTATGGCATTCGATGAGTGTGCTCCGGCAAAGGCAGATAGAAAGTATATTATTAATTCAGTAGAGAGAACTACAAGATGGCTTGAGCGCTGCAAGAGGGAGATGAATAGGCTTAATTCACTTGAGGATACCATTAATAAGCATCAGATGCTTTTTGGTATTAATCAGGGCGCGATATATGACGATATCAGAGTTGACCATGCTAAGAGAATATCAGAGCTTGAACTGGATGGATATGCAGTTGGTGGACTTGCCGTAGGCGAATCACATGAGGAAATGTATCATGTGCTTGATAAGGTTGTTCCATATCTTCCACAACATAAGCCAACATATCTTATGGGAGTTGGTACACCAGCGAATATATTGGAGGGAGTAGACAGAGGAATAGATTTCTTTGATTGCGTATACCCATCAAGAAATGGAAGACATGGACATGTGTATACAAAGCTTGGTAAGATTAATCTTTTCAATGCAAAGTATGAAAAAGACACAGCACCTATCGAAGAAGGCTGTCAGTGTCCTGCATGCAGGAATTATTCAAGAGCGTATATCAGACATTTGCTTAAGGCTAAAGAAATGTTAGGCATGAGACTTTGCGTTCTTCATAATCTGTATTTTTATAATCATCTTATGGAAGATATCAGGGCTGCAATAGATGCCGGTAATTATAAGAGCTTTAAGGATGAAAGGCTATATCTTCTTAAAACATATGATAAGAAAGAGGATTAATGATTTTTATTTAGTATAAAATTATAAAAATTATAAAAATGCTATAAATTTTAATTTAAACATAGACACGAAGCATAAATTACGATATTATAACAATATTGAGCCTGTACACAGGCAAGTAATTAGGAGGATTTAATAATGGGTCAGATTGGTATTATTATTGTGTATGTAATAGCACTTGGTGCTTTAATGTACTTCTTTGCAATTAAGCCACAGAAGAAGCAGCAGAGGGAACAGCAGCAGCTTATGGATTCAATGGCTATTGGCGATTATGGTCTTACAACAAGTGGTTTCTATGGCGTTATCCTTGATATAACAGAGGATGATGTAATCGTGGAATTCGGTAACAACAAGAACTGCCGTATTACAATGCAGAAGAAGGCTATTGCCCAGGTTGAGAAGCCAGCTTCTACAGAAGAATAATAATTGATAATATAAAGTTTTATATTAAAAACTCTGGACAGATAATGCCATCAGGCTGATATCTGTCCAGAGTTTTTTATTATGCCCCTACTTGAAAAATGCACTATTATGGAGTAAAATACTAAACAATAGCCTGAACTTGCGATATATTTAAGTAAGGGCTTTAGTACAAGAAGGAAAGGCAGGAATTAACATGGATTGTAGAATAACATTAATTCCAGGAGATGGAATCGGACCAGAAATAGTTACAGAGGCTGTTAAGGTGTTAGATGCTGTGGCAGCTAAGTATGGTCACAAGTTCGATTATACGAAGATATTAATGGGAGGCTGCTCTATAGATGAGTGTGGAGTGCCTCTTACAGATGAGGCAGTAGCCGTCGCTAAGGCTTCAGATGCTGTGCTTCTAGGTGCAGTAGGTGGTAACGTGGGTAACTCAAGATGGTATGACGTGGCACCTAACCTAAGACCAGAGGCAGGACTATTAAAGATTCGTAAGGACTTAGAGTTATTCGCTAACATTCGTCCTGCTTATTTATATAATGAATTAAAGGCAGCCTGCCCTCTTAAGGAAGAAATCATAGGTGATGGATTTGATATGGTTATTATGAGAGAGCTTACTGGTGGTCTTTACTTTGGAAAGAGACATACAGAAGAAGTCGATGGACTTATGACTGCTGTTGATACTCTTACATACAATGAAGAAGAGATAAGAAGAATAGCTATTAAGGGCTTTGAGATAGCTATGAAGAGAAGAAAGAAAGTAACAAGTGTTGATAAGGCAAATGTTTTAGATTCTTCAAGATTATGGAGAAAGATTGTACATGAGGTTGCTAAAGATTATCCAGAGGTTGAACTTGAGGATATGCTTGTAGATAACTGTGCTATGCAGCTTGTTATGAATCCTGGACAGTTTGATGTTATTCTTACAGAGAATATGTTTGGAGATATACTTTCAGATGAGGCAAGTATGATAACAGGTTCTATCGGTATGTTATCATCAGCAAGTCTTGGTAAAACAAAGCTGGGCTTATATGAACCAAGCCACGGTTCAGCACCTGATATAGCAGGAAAGAATATAGCTAATCCTATAGCTACAATTCTTTCAGCAGCAATGATGTTAAGATATTCACTTGACCTTGATAAGGAAGCTGATGCCATAGAAGCGGCAGTTGCGGCAGTACTTAAGGAAGGCTACAGGACAACAGATATATATTCAGAGGGCTGCACTAAGGTTGGAACAGATGAGATGGGCGACCTTATAGCTAAGAGAGTATAATATATGATACCAGGGTCAAAAGGTCTAAACCCACATGAGCTTGCTCATAGGTGG
>OMGK01000981.1_pt1 | contig 17477 bp, 8 predicted proteins | sample 1645881 | NCBI WGS metagenome assembly OMGK01 (sample SAMN00849303, study PRJEB25192) | human gut metagenome
GCTGAGCTAATATTTCATCGGCAGATTCTGCCACGATAGTAAACACGCCTTTCCCGGTGTAATAACCGGTCTTACCGTAATTCGTGCCCGGTCCCTTGCGGATGTTGAGGTCTTTAATGGATACACGCACAGTATATGGGACTGAAGACTTCGGTTCCGGGTAGACGGCCTTACCCGCCGGGTCAAAAACATAATAGCCCGGATTCTTATCTGCACACTGTTTTGCATAGGTGAGGTCGTGGAACGCACCTTTCTGGGAAGCGGCATTCTGCCAGCTCTTACGGACACGGTACCAGCCGGAAATAGTGGTGCTTTCAGAATCCTTTACCGCATCATACTGCGTCAGGTTCCAACGCTCGATGATATTGCAAAGGTTCTGAACATAGGTGTGGCTGGTAGCATAACCACCATCCTTGATGATCTGTGCCGCTTTCTTGTAATCGGTACAGCCTGCCAGACCCTCATAGCGTTTCCTGCTGCCACTCATCGCTCCGAGCAGATATGCTGCATGGTCGGCAATGGAGTCTTCCACACAGGCGTACTTGCGGAAGTCAGCAGTGATCGTCACATAGCTGCCATCGGTATTCTGCTCCTGCGTTTTCTTAGGATAGACAGACTTGCCATCCCAACTGCTGCCGCTCCAGCTGTTCCCGGAAAGCGAGGTCTTCATGCCGAAGCAGTTATTGGCATTTTGTGCCAGCTCAGATTTACCGTAGCCGGATTCCAGAATGAACTGTGCCATCGACACGCAGGCAAGGATGCCAGTGGTTTTCTGGTTCGCAGTAAACAGCGGGCCAATCTTTGCCACTGCCTCTGCTTCCGAGAGATTTTTCAGCGAAGAAGCCTGCATGCCAGATGAGGATGAACCGCCCAGTGCTGCAGTTACCCTTGCGGCCAGATCACCCAGGCGGGCATACAGCCAGTTTCCAGGGCAGCTTTTATTCGCAAACCAGCGGTGAACGGTCAGCACCATTTCATCTGCCGCCGGAGCATAGTTGAGTGTCTTATTTTTATCCCCCAGCCACAGGAGCTTCTTCTTCCCGTTACGCTTGCAGATATCAATGCAGAGCTTGACCAGAGAGTCATATACGGCACTGTTCATGGCATACGGCTCATTCATGTCGCTGGCGCATTCGATGGTGACCGCCCTCTGGTCATTGGCATTGCTGGACGAACACCAGCTGCGGTTCTTTTCTTTGACACAAAGCGACACACGGCCGTCTGTGCCGATGCCGTAGTTGCAGCTTGCCTGACGGCTTGTGCTGGTGGAACAGCCGCAGATGCTTTCCGCAGAAAGCTGACCGACCACACAATGCGGTGTGATGCGGTCGATGCTGTGTGTCCTCTGCCCGGAATGGTTCGGGGAGAGCTTAGTGTAAACAACGAGTGGACTATTGGTATATCCCATAATGATTTCCTCCTGCTAAAAAAATTGAGGTCCAGATCACTCTGAACCTCGTACTGTGGTTATTCTGTTGTTACGGAATCAGCAGTTTCATGCCGACCCGGATGGCATTGGAAGTCAGACCATTCAGCACACGGATATCTGCACAGCGGCTGCCGCTTCCCAGTTCCTTATCTGCGATTTTCCAGAGATTATCACCGGGAACAACGGTATAGATTCTGCCAGCTGTGAACGCATAGGTGTCCGCACTGTTCAGGACATATGCGACACCGGCCTCTGCTTCGGCACATTTGATCTTCAGCCAGCCATCACAGAACTGCACGACTTCCACAAGGGCATTCTTCTTGTAGACCGCTACGACCTCTGCATCCAGACTCGGCTTTTTGCGGATGTTCATGAGGGTCTTGAGCTTGCCGTAGGCAATGGTCGCCGGAAGCTCCTCCGCAGTCGGGAACTCATTCTCATCCACTTCGTCTTCAGCTTCTTTCTCCGCCGGGATATCTTCCACAGGGGTTGTGGTTTCCGGCTTATCTTCCGGGATATCGTCCACGACTGCTTTCTCCTCGTTCTCATCTGCACCAGTATCCGGGACAGCCTCTTCCGGATAGATCACGTTGCCGTCATTGTCGAACACTCGGCTGCCGGGGTTCTCATCACACTTGGCTTTTGCATTCGCCAGCAGACGGTACGCGCCAAACTGGGATGCCTCATCTTCCCAGACTTCTCGCACACGGTAATAACCGGTCGTCAGTTTTGCGGGATACTCTTTCTTACTCATGGTTCATTCCTCCTAAAATTTGAGGGAGAGGCTGTTACACCTCTCCCCATTGATCAATCGTCCTTATTCTCTCTTTCTTCCTTCAGCTGTGCCAGCATCTCCTTGAGCTTCTCCGGCACGGGAAGACCGATAACGGCTGCGTTTTCGAGGCAGCTCAGGCCTTCATTCGCCAAATAAAAGAACACCACTGCTGTACGGATGGCCGCTCCATTCTGGAGGATCTGTGTGTCGATGATGTTGGCAATACCAACCAGCACAAAGATACACACCTTCTTGGCGATGCCCTTAAAGCCAACTTCAGAAGAAAGCTCATGCTTGATCGCTGCCGCCAGCACCCCGGTGAAGTAGTCACAGACCACGAACACCACCAGTGCATACAAAAAGCCGTCAAACCCGCCAAAGAACCAGCCCAGGAAACCACCCAGACCTGCGAACATCCATTCAATCTTGTCGATCACATTCTGCATAATCTTGTCCTTTCCTGCCCATTTGGGCATAAAAATAGACGGTCAATGCCGCCTTGTGTATACTCCTTCTATAATGAACACCGTTTCACAGGCATTTGGGAGGTATGTCTGTCAGGGACGGTGGAAATTTAATAGAATTTATTGTCCAATCCAATAAACTCAATCTCACGGAACTCATTCGGATTCTTCTTCATGATCCAATCAATATAGGTAGAAATAATCATGGCACAGATAAAGTACCCGACTGCATTGTAATGACCGCCACGTTTCTGCTGATAGAGAAAGCCAGAATTATACAAAGCTGTTCCATAGGTATACAGATCAACCAGATAGACGCTCTTAAATATTCCTGCAATCTCCCGAACTGCCGAATTGTAGCCAGCATTTTCTACAGATTTTAATGGATCAGTCAGAATAAAAATTTTAGCTTTCGGCTGCATTTCCTGAATCTTCTGAATGATCTTTCCGTAATTGCCATAATAGGTGTCTGGATTCTGTGTGTAGTCGCCGAGATTGATATCTTCCACCGTACCAATCTTGTACTTTCGATTGTTTTCATTTTGTCCAAGACCGATAATATAAGCCTCGCACTTATGATTTCCATCAAAGCACTCCGTTGCAAGCGAACTGGAAAGGAACGTATCACAACGCAGTCCACCCTTAGACCAGTTGTAATAGGTATTCCCGGTCATTCTAGCAAGATACTGTCCCCAGGAATATTCAAACAAATCCTTCCCTCCTGTGGTGCCATCGGCTTTTTTGTATACTGCTTCTCCGCTTGCAAGGCTGTCACCAATGCAGCCCACATGACGAAATACGGTCATTAAACCAGCATCATTTCGAATCCGTTCCAGAGGATTATCTGAGAGATTCAAGCCTAACAGATCATTGATTCCTGCTGTCAGTCTTTTTTGGATATCTTTTTCCAATTTGTCTTTTGTGATTGCTTCATCAGCAATTTTCTGCGTAGTAATTGCAGCATCTTGTACCTTTCCGGTAGATACGACCGTATCCATAAACCAAATCTTGGCAAAATCTTTTAAATTTTCTTTATACATGGTCAGGCGGATATACGCAGTACCCTTGGGGCAGATAAAATCCGTGTAGCTTAAAATACCACCCTTTTCCTGATTGTACTTCAATCCTGAAATATACTTTTTGTCCTGATCATAAAAAGCAAGACCTGAAACATCAGTGGAAGCTGTACTCATACTTGCGCGTAAAAGGCATTTACTTCCACCATACGGGAACGGCAGATAGTCCTCTGTTGCAAAATAGGTGTTTGTTCCCGGTGTATAAGTCCGCAAATCACCCTTCGCACGTGCAATATACAAATCCGGTGTCAAAACAATCTCCAGCGGGATTTCCAAAAAGGCAGCATTTTTCACCTGCACAGCGTTGTCACACAGTTTCTCTGATGTTATCGCTTCATCCGCGAGATTATCCGTTTCAACACTTTTTTCTGCCAATTTTTCATGTGTTACCGCACGATCCACCAGATGCCCCACTGAGATTCTATAATCATCCAACCAGATACCCACGCCATTGAGATTGTCCTGCCCCATACAGCTCATGCGTATATAAGCAGTTCCATCTGGGCAGAAAATTCTGCGAAATGCCAGTTTCTTAGTTTCCCGATTGTAATCGCTTCCGCTGATAAATTTCTTATTTGCATCATAAAATGCAATACCTGATTTATCGCTTTCAACTGTGGACATGGCAGAATATACTTGAAGCCAGCAGCCTCCATATGGAAACGGAATATAATCCAACGTGGCAAAATAAACATTTGAGCCCTGAGAGAAATTATCTAGCCCACCATATTTTCTCGAAATATACTTATCTGCAGTCCAAACCAGTTCTGGAGTAATGTCCAAGAACGACAGGCGGCTTCCATTTACTGCACCTTTCAAAATACCCTTGCCACTTCCAATTGCTCGAATATGGGAACCGACAGAACCGTATTTCGTTCCCTCTTCATCTACTCTTGCATCCACAACCTCTGCTGCATAGTCCTTATCCTTGTCAGTCGAAGCAGACACATTAGCATCCAGTCGCTTGTCCAACGTATCCATACGGCTGTTCAGCTCTGCCTTGTTGCTATTAGTAAGGCTTTCAGCAGAATTCACCCGACTGTTCATGTTGGATTCTGCGGTATCCACATACTGGATGAGACGTGCTTCTGTATCTTCCATTTCCTTGACAGCCTCTGCGATCTGCGCACTATAAAGACTGTATTGCATCCAGTAAATTTCATCCGAGATTGCAGTACCGACCGGCACAGGTCTTCTGCTGATATAGCTCTCACCGGACGCCTTATCCAGAACGATACTGAGTTCTTCGTATTCCTTATTGATATCCCATACACCATCGTGTTTCGGAACAATTCTTCTTCCAATAAATTTAGACATAGGATTCTCCCTTCTGCCGGACAATTCCGGCTACAACTACTATCGGTTCATCCAGCAGATTGGGAGGCCCTGTCTTGGGAAAATCAAGGGTTACATAGTACCCCCCCCCGAATTTTCTGACGATTCATCATATTGTTTCCTTTCCCGGCATAATGCCGTTTTATTTGCTGTCTTCCGTCAGCCATGCACGGATCTGGCAGTAATAGCCGTCTGCCCATGCCTGATAGCCTCTTCCGGACGGGTGGATGCTGTTGGTCAGCGTCCGGCTGGTTTCCGTGAATCGGTTCGTCACCGGCTTATCCGAATACGGAAATGCCAGACGGCGGTCCGTGCGAAGACCGTGGGCAAAACAGGTCACGTTTTTGCGATACTTGCCGGCATCGAATGCCTTGATCAGCGCAAGGTTCAGCGTGTTGATGCTCATATGGAAGATACCTATGCTGGAACCGCACTGATAAGAATAATCCGAACCGGGTCCGCAAAGGCCGATACCGATCTTGCAGTTCGGGAAGCCCGTCTCCTTATCCAGCAGAGCATCAATAAACTGCTTTGCCTGATCCACGAACTTCTGCACCTCAGCTTCCGTGCGGTACAGTGTAGTGCCCTGTGACACATCATTGGTGCCAAGTGCGATCAGGAAGTAATCGATGCCCTCATAGCCGTTGGTCTCGCAGTATTTCTGGAAATCCAGACGGCCTTTGATCTTGTCCCAGAACGCATTCGTTTTGCCGGCGTAATCCGTATCTGCCAGATACCGGGCAAAGGTCCAGCTGCCGCGTCCTTCGTGCTTGCCGCCAGACGGTCCTCTCGTTCCCAGCTGGTGGATCACGCAGTCATTATCCTCTGCCAGCAGACGGTACACTTCCGTTGCCACAGAACCATTGTCCACGAGAGAGTCTCCACAGATGCAGATATTCTTCGTGAGCTTGTCCTTCAGCTTATGGTGAACCCTGACCTGGACAGGTTTGGACGATACCGTATGGCAGTCATCTTCATCCAGACGGCGGACGGTCAGTGCAAAATCCGTACTGTCCTTCGTCGGCGTGTAGTTCATGCAGTACTCGTTCCGGGTCAGGCTCGGTGCATTCGTGCCTCTGGCGAGCACATACAGATTTTCCTTGCCATCGTGGCGGGAAAGACAGTCAAAGAAGATGGAAAGCTGGCGTCCCTCCATGCAGTCCCAGTGGGACGGGGTCACGATGTCATCCTCTACAGCCGGAGTAATGGCTTTCTGCACATAATCCGTGATACGCTTCGGGATGAAAGATGCCGCGTTATCTGCGAAGAGATCACCCGCTTTGTATTCCTTACCGCCCACAATGAACTTCACATCCGGGTGAATGTGCGGATTATACAGCTTGCTCTGATACCAGGATGCAATATAGAAACCATTCGTACCCAGCTTTCGGAACAGGCTGGTGTCGTACAGATTGATGGTTTTCGTACCAGCGTCATAAGCGAGAATGCGCATCGGCATGCCAAAAGTCGAGCTGGGTGTGTTAAATGCCATCTCCGCCGGATCGCCTGCCGTGATCCACTCATAGTGGAACGTATCCGGAACACCCAGACACTTGGTACTGACCTGGATCGTACCGGCATTCTGGTCAATGGTAATGCCACCGCTTGCCAGATACATATGGCGGGAATCCTTACCGGCAAGATCCGTGCGGAGCTGCTGGAAGCGGTCCTCATACTTCTTTTCGATATAGTAGTCACGCCGCTCTTCATCGAACAGCTCACCAGCCTTATAAGTCGTGCCATCCAGTACAATGCTGAAAGAAGAACCCATGTGCGGATACCAGAAATGGTTTTCATACCATGCAGCGATATAGTAGCCGTTTACTCCCAATGCCCGGAACTGTGCAGTGTTGTAAAGATTGATCTGATCTATGGACGAGTCATAGGCAAGGATCAGCATGTGATGCTTTTCTGCTTCCGTACTATCCAACATCGGTACCGGCTCCTCACTAGCACTGATCCAGTAGTAAGCACCGTTATCGACAACCGCCAGGATACGTTTCGTGACCTGAATGGTGCGGTTGACCGTATCGATCGCAAACTGGCCTGTAGCGAGGAACATTTTTGCTGAACGGTACTTGTGCCAGGTCATCGAATTGTACGCTGCTTTCGCCGGATTTCCATAATCGATTCCGTTGATAACCGTCCCACTGTTAGACGGAGCCGCATACACAACATTGCCGTCATAAAGCACTGCAAACACAAAGCGGTTCCTTGTGAACAAACCGCCCCAGTCACCGCCCGTGTTTTCCGCTTTAATGACCGGCAGTTCAATCTTTTCTCCCGTTTCGTCAGCAGATACTTCCATTCCATCGTAATAGATTGCCCACCAGCCTTTCGCAGCGAAATCAATCGAGGTACTGTTCTCTGCCCCCAGTTTCGTCTGCTCATACTGTGTACCATTTGTACGGCGGCAGACATACACACCGGGAATGTGACTGTCACCTTGCTGCCCGTGAACCTGATATCCACGCTGCCGTTCATCCACTGCCAGCCTGTTGCGTAATTTGACAGCAATCTCAGTGGGAGCATGTTATCATAGAGGTACACCGAGAGCTTCGAGAACAGCTTTTCATTGGTGGTGACCGAAATAAATCGGGTGTTCGGAAGCAATGTGATCACATAGTTGTCGTAGACCTTGCCGCTCTCTGCCCGGAAACAGCCACCGAGGAACTTACGGTCCATGTCATAGCAGACCACGTTGTTATAGTCATTCCGGCCGCTCATATAGCCGAACTGACCGTCCACCAGAATCGCATCACCGCTGACCGGGACCATGTGCGCCACGCGCCAGCTTTCCGAAGCTACAAGGTTGCCGTTCTGGTTTGCGTAACCATTTTTGATCACCCAGTTCTTCATGATATTCTGCATGGAACGCACCCTGCCGACCGCACGGATATTGTCACCGGCTGTGGGATAAGTCTTTCCCTCATCATCCACACGGGCATCTACAAGCTCCTGTGCATAGTTGGCATTTTTATCTGTAGATGCCTTGACGTTGGCATTGATCTGGGCTTTCAGCGTTTCTGCAGTCTTATCCATCTCGGACTTACTGGCCGCAACCGCACTGTTTGCGGCATCGACCTTCTGGGTGATATCCGCTACATCCTGTGCGGTCATCTTGCGCAAGGCTGCCACATCTGATGCAGTATCTGTACGAAGCTGCTCTACATCTGCCGCAGTATCCTTGCGGAACTGCTCCACTTCTTCTGCCGTATTCTGACGGTACAGAGCCATCTGTTCCGAGAACCGGGAACACATCGCCCAGTATTCCTCCTGTGACAGAAGCGTTCCGGCCGGTACAGGTTTCCGGCTCATATAGCTGTCGCCTGTGGATTCCTCATACACAATGGTAAGAGGCTCATATTCTTTTGCTTTGTCCCAGACACCATCATGGCGAGGGACGATTCGGTTTCCGATATATTCCGACATATTTTCCCCTTTCCCGGCTCCATCAGCCGTTTGTAAACTCTACGATCAGCCGTCCGTCACCGTCCATTGAAAAGATGAGCTTCAGACCGTCTTCAGTGGTGAAAGCAAGATAGCCGTCATCCGTAACCGTACAGTTCAAAAGATTTTCAATGAATTTCTGGATGGTGCTGGATTCCGACTTGTCACTGAAGCCGAGTCCATCCTCCGACACAACGGCAAAATAGCCATCATCCGTGATATACACTTCCAGCAGTCCCTTGCGGATAGCTTCCACCACACCCGCGTAGGTATAGGTGGCGATCTTACCGTTGTTGATGGCCGCCCGCTCCACCTTCAATGTGAGGGAGAACGAACCAAGGACATCACCCGCTGTGCTGAGCATAACAACATCCAGCGGAAACCGCCCGGCCTGTGCGGTCATGAAGGTCGTGATCGTAAAGACGACCGCCCCATTTTCAACAAACACAAGGTCGGATGCTGTTTCGCTGGTGTAGTGAAAGATCGTACCGTCCGGTCTGGTACCGGAACAGGCAACGATGCAGTCCTGTGGCACGGAATACTGCACCGAGTTGTTATACAAAACACAGCGAACTTTCCGTGCTTTGTTGTCATATTGTTTGACTGGGACTGTCACCGGGATAAGATTCTCCGTCAGCGACAGCTCCACTTTCTGATAAATGCTTGTGACCATTACGCGCCCCCTCCTTCCTGATCGGTCTTCTTATCATCTGTTTCTTCTTTGTTCCCATTATCTTTTCCTTCGGTGTCCGGGTTCTCCGGCTCCGGCTTTTCCGGTTCCGTTGGTGTGGTCGGTTCCGTTGGCTGTTCCGGCTCATGGCCGATGGTCTGCCACTGTTCTCCATCCCAAAGCTTTAACCGAAGGTTCTTCTTATCGACCCAGAGCGTATCTGCTGCTGGGGCTTCCGGTGCGGTTTCCGATACCGGGACACTCGGCTGGTACTTTTCATCCAGTTCTTTTTCGACCTCTTCCGACAGCTTCTTCGCCGCACTGTATCTCTCGTCCAACTCCTTTTGCAGATCTTCCGAGATTTCCGTAAGGGTGCCATACCGCTTATCCAGTTCCTCATATAAATCCTTGGACAGCTTTTTTGCTGTTTCGTACCGCTGATCGAGCGTTTTCTGAAGCTCGGCAGAAATGGCGGTCGCTGTTTTGTACCGCTCATCCAGTTCCTTCAGCAGCTCCTCGGAAAGCTCCGTGGCTTTCTTATAGCGGTCATCCAGTTCTTTGAGGGTCTGTTCCAGCAGGATCGCTGTCCTGACTGCAGTGTCATCCGCCTCCCAGCCATAGCCCCACGTCTTACCGCCATCCGTGGATACAAACAACCCAGCAGAGCTGTTCTTCCATGCGACCGTGGACTGTTTCAAAGTCGCCGCATTGAATGCATACCGGGTCGTATTTCCCTTATTGTCAGTTTCATTTTTATAATGAAGGCCAAACAGCGCAGCAAAAAGCGCACCGTCATAAATGATAGATGCTGTGATCCCACCGACCTGCTCTCCCACTGCCGTTTCCGCACGGACTGCCGTATCATAGGCAATCGTCGCTGTATTCCGGATGCTGTTGAGCGAACCTGTCAGAGAAGAATTTCGGCTGCTGACCGTTGAGTTTGAGAGCGTGATGCTGTTATAGCGTTCCAGTAGCGCGTCATACTCTGTTTCGGTGACTTTGGAACTGACTTCGATTCCCAGCTTTGAGATAAACACATGGACCGTATCGCAAAGGGAAACACGCTCTGCTTCCACGATGTCCTCATACCCCGGCGTATTCCAGAGCTGTAAAAAGTCGATCTTGATATCGATCTCCGGCTCTGTTAAGTCCGTGGTGTCGATATAGTTCTGTGCGTATTCCCGGAGTGCCGCTTCACTCGGCTTTTCCTGAAAATTGCTGGTACAATCCAGCACGGTGATCTTCTGGTAGGAGATCGACCGTTTGCTTTGCAGCACCACCTTCTCCGGCAGTTCCATGACCGCCTGGGTTTCATTATCCACCCAGTACGGATGCACACCCGTGATGGTGTTCTCGATGGATTTCTCCATCTTGAAGTCTGTCAGGTTCTTCCCGTAGATGATGTGGACATTGTGATCCGTACCTCTGGTTTTATGAAACTTGACCGTGTACCGATCCCACTCGAATTCACCGCCAAAAACATCCAGAACTGACCCGGCCATGCCTCCAAGGCAATTTCGGAAGGAGGATGGAATTCCAAGCGTAAAGGTGGCACTGGAGTCCACATCCGTCCAGACATCGAAAGGGCAGTCAGAAGCAGCGTGGCTTTTCAGCCCCTGCATTGCTCCCGCACACCCAGTCACTGAGAACGGGGAAACTGTGATGAAGTTCAGCTGGTAGGAAATGTGCCGAGCCTGAACTTCCAGCTTTCCATCTATCGGGGTCGTGATCTTGTAGATGCGGAACGGCTGAGACTGCATGGTATCGGATGGCTTGGCAAGGATGATATTCCCCTCCTCCAGCATCTCTGCATGGATGCCATCTGCCGGACAGACCAGCTTCAGCTCATAGCTTCCGTTTCTCTTTTCCGTTACGGTACAAGACTGTGCATCTGCCAGCTTTCCAATACCGTTATGATTGAACTTCATCTCTGTTGATGCATATAAACATGGGATCACTGGCTGCACCTCCCTCTTACAGCGTCCACCAGCGTGGAGTCACCTCCACCGCCGTGATGCCGCCTGTCCATGCGATTTGTGTCTTTCCCTCCGGCAGTTCCGGGAAATCATCCGAAAGGATTGTCTCATTGCAGAAGCCGGAAGCGTTGTAAGCGTTGTGCGTTTCACAGTTGAGCAGCACGTAGTCCTTGATGCTGTGGATGGTGATCTTCTCCTCACCCACATACAGTTCGCCGCCAGAATCCCCGTAGATCTTGAAGATAGGCTGTGCCGGAAAAGCGAAGGGGTTCTTTAAGGTCGACCTGCCATCCAGCCGGATCACCCTCTGCCCATCCACGCTCCAACGCTGGGGCTTACAGTTGAATGTCAGCTCCATCTCAGCGGCTTTCTGGGCTGTCACATCAAATTCCAGAGCATCCTTGCAGACTGCCATCCGGAAGAAATCCGGGTCGTAGGTGTCCTGCAATTTCTGATACCCGATCGGAGATAACAGCCATGCCTTGACCGCTGCGGTCTTGGCAGGCAGACCGTTGAAGAAAAATGCCTTATACTTGATATCCACGTTCTGATATCTGCGCCTGCCTGTCCTTGCATTCTCGGTGATGATGTCCCCGTTCCTGCCTGGTACGGAGGTACTCTCCACATCCGCAGCCGGGGAATCATACACACCGGGTCCAGACAAATATAATAGGAAGTCCTTACTGGACTTCCCGGCAAAGGACAGATACTGTCTGGCGTATCTGCCTTTAAGCTGAAACTGTGATACTGTCTGCTTTGGGGCATTGTAGCCCATACGCATCTACCTCCTTTACTTGAAGACCGAATCATCCTCGTGGATCATGCCGTTGATCTTATCGGCAACGGTCTGTGCGAGTTCATCGTCGTTCCGGGCATTGTAGCCATTGACCGTGATATACACACCGCCAAGGTTGGTCGTCCGGGTGGTGCCGCCTCCGGCCAGAGCCGCCTGCGGGAAGTTCCAGCCAGAGCCATCGAAGTGCGGCAGGGTCAGTTCCGGCAGACTGAAGGAACTGATGCCCTCCATACCCTGCTGCACCTTTGCTGCCATCGACTTGATCTGGCTGATTAGTCCGCCCTCGCCTTTCTTGATGCCGCCGGAAAGCAGCTTCATAAAGTCGGGCATATAGGTGTCCGCATCTGCCAGAGGTCCTTCATCCGGCACAGAGAAGTGCAGGAATGAACGGATACCGCTTGCCACACTCTTGACCGCACTGCCGACCCAGCTCACACCCTTCTTGATGCCTCCTGCAATACCGCCAACGATATCCTTGCCCCAGCTGACTGCCGAGGAAGCCACGTTCTTGATACCGCCCCAGATGGACGATGCCACGTTGCCGATGGCAGAAGCCGCATTGGAGATACCGTTCTTGATGGCATTTACTCCATTCGAGAATACCGAAGTGACCTTGTTCCAGATATTCGTGACTCCTTCCCGGAAGCCATCGCAGTTTTTCCAGAGAGCGGTCAGTCCAAGACCGATGCCGCCAACGGCCGCCACTGCGATACCTGCAGGACCCGCCAGACCAGCAAGTGCTGTGCCTGCGGATGCGAGGAAACCACCTGCGGAGCTTGCTACGCCTGCAAGAGCCGTACCCGCACCTGCCGCCAGACCAGATACGGCCGTGCCAACCGAGCCGAACAGTCCTGCGATTGCGGAGCCGGCAGAACCAGCAATTCCGCCCAATGTGGAACCCACACCAGACAGAAGCCCAGAAAGACTGCCGCCTAAGCCGCCGATCTTCGTCACTACACCGGAAAGCAGCCCGCCCAGATTCGACAGGATTCCCCCACCGCTGGAGCCAAGGCTTCCCAGCTTCGAGATGATACCGGAGATTCCCTCTCCCAGACCGCCCATTTTGGAGGTCAGCCCGGAGATCAGGTTGCCAAAGTTCGACACGATCTGACCACCATCTGCGCTGCCGATCTTCGACAGGAAACTGCCGATGTTGGACAGCAGACCGCCTCCGTTTTCGGAGCCAAGAACATTGCCGAGGTTCTGCAACGTACTTCCGAGGTTTCCGATGGTATTCTTCATGGAACCGAGCTTGTCCACAAGCCCCGTGACCGTATTGACCGTGTCACCGACCTTGCTGATGCCGTTGCCGAGGCTCTTTAAGAAATCCGAGTTGAAGGTATCGCCAAGGCTGCGGATCGCATTTCCAAGGGAACCGGTCTGAGAACTCAGCTCTCCAATGGAATCCTTTATGTCCGTAAAGCCCTGCTTCACTTCATCGCTCATACTGCCGACTGCTGTTTTGGTGATACCCTGCAGGTCAGTCCAGAGCTGCTGGAACTGTGTTTTCAGCCCGGAAAGCCCGGCCATCAGCTGGGACTGGATACCGCTGCCCACATCCCTTGCAGCACTGCCGATACCATTTTGGCTTCTCTTGATCGTGGCAGCAAAACTGCCGACCACAGAATCCATCCAGTCGCCCAGAGAATCTACCGGGGTCGTAAGGTTGTTGCTCATAGACCCGGCAAGTCCCTGCACGGCTTTCACCACCGACTTGACATTTTTTTTAATGCCGGTCGCCAGCAGCTTCATGAAGTCGGGCATATAGGTATCTGCATCAGACAGAGGTCCTTCATCTGGTACAGAGAAATGCAGCAGACTTCTGACCCTGCTTGCGACATTTTCCGCCGCTGCGATCACGGAACCGGCCGCTGCCCGGACACCTGCCGCCATCTGGGAACAGATATCTGCGCCCCAGCGGTATGCAGAAGAAGCAATCGAACCGAGCGAGTTAAAACTGCTCCTGATACTTGCAACACCGGAAGAAACCGTGCTGCGCAGGCTGGACATTGCCGAAGACACCGTGGACTTGATGCTGTTGAAGGCAGAGGTCGTGGTGGATTTCAGTGTGTTCCAGCCGCTTGTGGCCGTACTGCGAACTGCGGATACAGAGGAAGTTGTAAGACTCTTGATGCTGTTCCATGCAGTCGTGATGACCGTCTTGATACCATTCCAGCTGGTGTTCGTCAGAGTTTTCACTGCGTTCCATGCGCTTGTCATGGAAGATTTGACAGAAGCAGTTGCCGAAGTAGTCAGAGACTTGATTCCATTCCATGCTGTGGTGATAACACTCTTGATACCGTTCCAGCTGGTCGTTGTCAGCGACTTTACCGCACTCCATGCACTGGTCATGGAAGATTTGACAGCTGCTGTCGCAGAGGTCACATTGGATTTCACCGCCGCAAAGCTGGTCTGGATGGTGGTCTTGATGCTGTTCCATGTGCTCGTGGTACTGGTTGTAATGGAACTCCATGCGGATCTCATCGCGGCACTCACACCTGCCGTTCCGGTCTTCACCGTCTGGCTGATGGCCGCCCAGCTCTTACTGTATGCCTGCTCCACTCCCCTCATGGAGTTGGTGATGGAGGTAGACAGCGTTGTGGACAGGTTCTCTGCCGCCGCAGTCACAAGGCTGGTGTTGGTCGTGATGCCGTTTGCCAGTCCCTGCATGAAGTCCGGCATCCAGCTTTCCATATCTGCCAGAGGCCCCTCATCCGGCACAGAGAAGTGCAGGAAAGAGCGGATACGGTCCGCCACTCCCGATACGGCGCTTGCCACATCCTGAATCCTCGACTGGATACCGGACACAATGTTGCCGATCATGTCCGAGCCCCACGAGAATGCCTGTCCAGCCAGACCCTTGATAAAGGAAACTGCACTGTTAAAGCCGTTCGTGATGGTGGACTTAATACCGGAAATGGTAGAGGAAATCCCGGATTTCATCGAGTTAAAAGCTGTGGTCGCCGCGCTCTTGATGCTGTTACTGAGGGACGAAACCGTAGACTTCATGGCATTCCAGCCGGAAGAAACCACCGATTTGATACCATTTACCACACCGGAGATTTTGCTGCTGATGGCGCTCCAGATGGAAGAAACCGTGGACTGGATTGCTGAAAGGACAGTCGAAATGACCGTCTTGATTGCATTCCATGCCGTACTCATCCGGGTCTGAATGCCAGTCAGCAGCGGAGACAGGAACGATACAATAGCGTTCCATACAGTTGTCACCGCGGTCTGGATTGCAGTTAGCACCGTAGATATGGCTGTCTGGATCGCGGACCAAACCGTAGAGAAAGTCGTCTGCAATCCAGTCAGGATCGGAGTCACAAAGGCGACGATGGCGTTCCAGATGGAAGTGATCTTCGTCTGGATCGCAGTCAGTGCTGCACCGATCAGGATCTGAATTGCCTGCCAGATGGTTTCAAACAGATATTTGAACGCATCCAACAGAGGTTTCATGGTGTTGTAGATGCCATTCCACACCGAAGTGATCGTCGTGCTGATGGTGTTCATGACCGTAGAAATCGCAGTCGAGATCGCCGTCCACACAGTTGTCACCGTGGTATGGATCGTATTCAACACAGAAGAAACGGCTGTGGAAATGGCAGTCCAGATGGTGCTGAAGGTCGTCTGGATACTCGTAAGGACAGTCGTAAAGAAGCTCGAAACTGCAGTGAACACAGTCGTTGCCACACTCTGGATAGCAGAAACTGTGTTTGAAAAGAAGCTGCTGATTCCGCTCCACACGGTCTCAAAGAAGCTCTTGATACTGCCCCAGACCGTCTGCCAGTCCGTACCGAACAGCCCAAGAAACACATCCAGTGCGCTCTTTAATGCGGTAAGAGTCGTAGAGAATACAGACTTCACGCCATCCCAGATACTGGAGAAGATACCCTTCACCGCTTCCCATGCGCCACTCCAGTTGCCGGAGAACACATTGGAAAAGACATCGAACAGACCCAGTAAGGTATCCAGAACGACGCCGAGGATGGTCGAAATATTCTGGAATGCTCCCTCAAACAACGGGGCAAGCACCTGACAAAGGCCATCCCAGACTGCTTTCAGTACCTCGGTGACATCCTTAAAATCAAAGCCCAGCCCATTGATCCGCTGTGTCAGCTGATCACAGAACCCTTTCACCTTGGAAACGATGTCGTTCCAGATACCGGTAATGGCAGTACGGAATTCCTCGTTCGTATTCCAGAGGTTCATGAACGCCGCCACCAGTGTGCCGATGACCGCCACCACTGCTACGACCGGCCCGGACAGACCACCCAGAACCACACCCAGCTTGCTGAACACACCGCTGGCACTGCCCACATGGGTGATAAGAAGCCGGACACCCTTTGCAAGAGAACTGAATCCCCGCATCGCTGTGCCGACGGTCGATATGGTCTTGCCAAGCACAATGAGCAGCGGACCGATGGATGCCGCCAGGAGCCCGATCTTGATGATCGTTTCCCTGGTACCCTCATCCATGCTGTTGAGCTTGTCCACGAACTGCTGCACGGCAGATACGATCTTGCGGATGGTGGGCATCAGGATATCGCCAAAAGAAATAGCCAGCTCCTCCAGCTGAGATTTCAGGATGGTGAGCTGACCATTTAAGTTGTCCTGCATGGTTTCTGCCATGCTCTCGGATGCGCCGTCACAATTTTCAATGGCACCACGCAGTTTGTTGATGTCCGTCTCGCTGGAATTCATCAGGGCAAGGAAACCGGACATCGCATTCTTGCCGACCAGTGCCTCTGCATTGGATGCTTTTTCAGATTCGGTCAAGCCGGAGAATGCTACACGGCAGTCTGCGAGGATATCGTTCAGGCTCCTCATACTGCCATCTGCATTGCTGGTGGCAATCGTAACCTCACCGATGTTCTTGCCTGCAAAGGTCACTTCACCGGAAAGGTTGTTCATGATGGTACGAAGGGACGTACCAGCCTGCGAAGCCTTGATACCACTATTTGCCATAAGTCCGATGGCTTCTGCGGTATCCTCTGCCGAGAACCCCAGCGCACCGGCAATAGGCGCACAGTACTTGAACGTCTCGCCCATCATGGAGACGTTGGTGTTCGCATTGGAGGAAGCGGCTGCGAGGATATCGGCAAAATGCCCAGAATCCGCAGCGGATAAGCCGAACGCGGTAAGGGCATCGGTAACAATATCTGAAGTCGTAGCGAGGTCTTCACCCGAAGCGGCCGCGAGGTTCATGACGCCCTCGATGCCGTTCAGCATGTCAGAAGTCTTCCATCCGGCCATGGCCATGTATTCCATCGCCGAAGCTGCCTCGGATGCAGAGAACTTGGTCTTTGCACCCATCTCACGGGCTTTCGCACGGAGCTGGTCAAAGTCATCCCCGGTCGCACCGGAAATGGCAGAGACCTTACTCATCTCGGAATCAAAATCGGCTGCGGTCTTCACTGCGGCAGTGCCAAGACCCGTCACAGCGGCAGTCACCGGAAGGAACTTCTTGCCTACATTCTCCACAGAAGATCCGATGTTCTGGAGC
>OMGK01000987.1_pt1 | contig 17361 bp, 18 predicted proteins | sample 1645881 | NCBI WGS metagenome assembly OMGK01 (sample SAMN00849303, study PRJEB25192) | human gut metagenome
AAAAGCTCGTTGAAACTTGTCGTTTCAACGAGCTTTTGTTGTCTGAGTGTGACAAAAAAGATACCCGCGATATTAGGCAATCCAAATGCAGATTTTCTCGTCATTATGTTTTTACGCTCCCACTCATTTCTTCTTCCACAAGCACTCCCAACTGCCACTGCAAATTAAGGCATATATCTTTATCATATAATTCTTCCCATGGACGTGTTCCGATTACAAACATTGGTGAAGTTTTTTCTCTTAAATTTGAATAATTTAATTTATTTTTCTTGGCCTGTTTTATCGCTGTCTGCCTGTCAAAAGGAACTTTTTGTATTTCTTCCCATGTATCTAAAATATCCTTCTGGCGTGATGTTTTCTCTTGCGATTGCCGAAGTCCTTCTATATACAAATTGATATCCATATTGTTCTCCTCATTCGTTGCTTTTCATCTACAATACAATTAGCATATCATCCCGATATTATGTATAATGTCGATACGTGAATCATAAATGTTTATTTTTTAGATTACTTTATTCCAAGCAAAACACCCCTGTTAGATCGAATTAAACAAACTCAATCCAACAGGGGCAGTTCACTAAACAACTTCTTACGTTATCGGAAGTAGAAATTGAATTACTATACACGCTACAGCTAAAACGTCAATCCCCAACGCCCATTTAAAAGCAACAAATTTTCTGCACGCAAGTCTACTATTGTAAATGATTTCATTCGCAAAATCCAAAACCAATTTATCGCTTTCACTGTTTTGCTTTTGTCCGTTAAAATAGCATGTATTCACATTGGAAATATAATCTTTTGCATTGTCTATCAATGCAATATCTCCAAAAAAGATATAATTCTCTGCAATTTTCGCTTTTTCCTTCTTGGAGGCTTTATTTGCAAGAAAAGGGAAAAAGCTAACCATTAAAATTATAGTTGATACTAGTAACCCTACCATTGCTATTACATATAAGCGATCTGACAGTGACATAGAAATAAGTGCCGCACATATCGCCACATTTAAAGCAATCATTGCCGCATTTTTAGTTTCGGCATAGGAAAGCCAATAGTTTACTCGCTCTAACTGCTTTTCGAAAAAGGAAATATAATCGATCATCCTCGTCAATCATCCTTTCCAAATAAATCATTCCATTTTTCAAAAACTATATTTGCTGTATTATGAAAGTCTGTAACTGCGTTTTCCTCCGCAATTTTCTCCAGTTCCTCTTGCTTCACCCATTTTATACTACTATGTTCGTCATTTTGACGATATTGGGCAATAGCTTGTGGATTCTTTACTTTTGCAACAAAGATTATTCCTTTTTTCGTTGCTCCTGCATCTATAGGTACCTCATAAATTGCAAGCGGAATAGGTTGCTTTTCATCTCGACTCTCGTCTAAAACCAATTCAATATCAACACCAAATTTTTCGCTGTAATACTCTTTAATGGTATCCGCAAGATGCTGACTTCCACGCGCTTTTGCGCAGCCAAATTCCCACTTTCCACAATTTTCTTCTTTTGCGTTTCCGCGTTTACAAATTAGTATCTTCTTATTTTCTATGTCACAACACACAACAGCACAATGGAGTTTTAACGGTGCCGGTCTATCATCACCGTTTTTTATCTGTACATTTCCTCCCATAATATTTTTCAGGTATTCTATTTTCCCTTTTAGATTTCTATCTACACATATTTTCTTGCACATTGTACGAACTTTATACATTTGAGAGGCTATAATTTCCTGATTATCCTTTCTACGCTGCCGAGCTATATAGCGCTCCACTAATTCGTTCCCATCAGCTTCATCATAATAAAAACTATCTTTGAAATCTAAAATTTCCTCATCTGTACCCGAAAGTTCATTTGCTTCTTTTAACGTTTCTTTCTTATAATACCAAATAATCGGATAAAGCGCCCTATTCCATACTCCCTTTAGCTTTGCATAATCTATAATGTAAAATAAATTTTCGGCTTCCTTCTCCAAAAACTCTGCAATCAAACATACCAACTCAAAACTCACAATAAGCCTTCTACGTTGTGTATACGCTTTCAATCGAAATCCCGTATCGATATCTCGTCCTAAATATTCAACAATAGGTATATTTGATCCATCCGATTCATACTCTGTCTGAATATTATCATAGGGTGATTTCATCTCTTTACTAATTGCCGCAATCCATGCAGCAGCCTTAATTGATAATATTTCTTGGCTTTTTAGTACTTCAATCTCCGCCTTTTGAAGCTTCTGTTCTTCTAATGTATTAAAAAACTTTCCTGTTCGGATTGATAGCGATACGCGCTGTGTTATTCTAAAAATAGCATCAACAGCTGGATACAGTTCACGTTTATCTATAATTTGATAAACAAAAACCATCTCATCGCCAATTACACGCCATAGCGAAGCTCCCTGCAAGTCAGCTTCCCTTTGAACACATCGGCGTATATAGTCGAGTAGCCCTTTGATAATTATAGGCCAGTTTACGGTATTTGCCTTGTAGACTGTTGAGTTCACAATATCAAACGAAAAGAACAGTTTTGCCACTGGCACAACTGGTTGCTTTTCCATAGACAGAAATCCCTGTTGCTGGGCAAGCCTAACAGCAGCAGGGACTTCTGTCTTTTCATCATTATCCAATAATATGCTAGAATTCGCCATTATATAAGATACCCCAAAAATTTTCCTCTATTTCCTGCTGCCGCATTAGATACATGAAAATAATCGGCGATTTCTGAAATACATACCTTACCGTCATCCGTCTTATTTCTTAGCAGTTCGGACAGGTACTCTTTCTGAGGCATGAGAAGCGCAGCAGCAAATTCGTTTGCCTGATACTCTTGCTCTGATGTTCCAAAGCGTCTATAGATAGTATCATTCTGCCGTGACCAAAGGTCTGGGTCTACGCCAAATCCCATATGCAAAAACAAATGTCCCAATTCATGCGCAACCGTAAAAGCTTTTCGCCCCTCACTTTGGAAAGGCGAAATCACAATAGAAAAACTGCTTTGATCAACTTTTCTTATTGTTCCATCGTAAAGATCATCTAAATCCGCTTTTTCCACGATTTCACCGCCAATCTTTTTCACAACGTCTTCAATGTTGTCAATTGGAATAGTTATTCCGTAGGCATCTATCACAGCCTCTGCAAGATTATCGATGAAAATTCTTGTGCTAGAATCCATCTCTATGCCTCCTTTCTTTATCTAAAATTGTTAATATAATATTATACACCTTATATTCGCGAAACTCAAGTCTTTCTCCAAAATTCAGACCTTTAACGAATTCTTTTCCGCTGTTTTATTAAAATTGTACATTGCCATTCTCGATACAATACTTATATATCTTGTTCTTAACGGTCATCCTTTATGCTTTCTGAATACCATGCACAGGGCACTGCCTTTGCAATCTAGGCAGTATAGATGAAGTGCCCTGTGGGAGAAGTCCCTACCAATTATATGTGACAACCGCAATCTCCTTGATATAAATTATTGTTTCTCTATTTGTCTCTTATTGCTTTTTCTGGTTTGTTTTCGATGCAGCGTCAGCACTAGTCTCCAGCATTTCCGTCACCACATGGTTCAGCTCTGCCGCTCCCTTGCCGGTAATCGCAGACCGTCCTGTCTGCTGTTCGATCTGTTTCCGCGCTTCACCTGCAATCGAACCGCCGCGCCGCGCTACATCGCGGTTTTGCTGTAAGCCTTCCGGTTGTTCGGTCTGGGAGATTTCTTTTGTGGACACTTCTGCCAGCATATTCAGCACCAATTCCAAGGTACTCATGTTATCCCGCAGGCTTTCCTTTTTCAGCCCTTTCAGGTTCTTATACTGCCGGGTACTCATACCGCTCCACGCGCGGGTGATTTCATCGGTCAGAATCGCATACTCTGCGTTTTTCTCGATGCCGCGGTCTTTCCATTCATCCGTCAGTTCCTTGCGGGCTGATATTGCCTGCAAGCGCTGATTGATCCACTCCCGCGTGTACCCTTTTCGCTCATAGGTGGAAACTAGTCGTTCCGCAATGCGTTCCGGGTCAAGTGTTTCCTCTATGCGCTCCCGTCCAACCTGCGCAAGCCACAATTTCATCGGTTCCGCCTTGGGGGATGGGATGGACTGGATGATGCGGAACAACTGCTGTGTGTTGGCTACATCTGTTTTGTAGCGTTTTCCGTCCTTGGGGGATTTCAATTTCAGTTGGTTACAATCTGTTACCAACTGACTGCCCTCGTCTTTCAGCCTCTTTTTGGTGACTTTCCAGTAGTTACGCGCCGTGTCATAGTCCTTTGCATCAGTCAGCGCGGATACCACATCCACAACGGAGAAATACCATTCTTCGTTTTCCTCGTCCCACGCGGTACGAATCGCCTGATCTTCAAAAAGCTGAAGCTGTTCGTTTTCATTCATTATAAGGTCACCCGATTTCCAAGAAATTTCCTATTAATAGGATAGCAAATTTCACACGGATTATCAAGAAAAACTCTCCATGTTTTTAACTCAAACCAAGCATCTTACATTTTATGTTTCCGTCTTTGTACATCTTCAAATATTTCTTTTGATACAATCGGCTCATGCGCATTTTCCACCAGAAACATACTCTGCTCGCCACAATTCTTCTTTTGTTTTCCGGTCAGGAAATCAGGTGTGCAGGTCTTTTGCAGTAAAAGGTTTCCCATGTACTTTTCATTGCTCAGCATACGGTCTATTGTGGATGTACTCCACTCAGATTTTCCGGTGACAGTCTTTATGCCATTTTCCTCCAGATACCGTTTGATTTTGCGAACTCCATAACCCGCTAAATACAGCGAGAATATCTTCCTCACAATTTCAGCCTCTTCCGGTACGACTACCAGCCTACCGTCTTCATCCTTAGTATAGCCTAAAAAGCGCGTATGGTTTAGTACAGCTTTTCCACTGCGCATTCGCTGACGGATACCAAACTTGATATTTTCACTTTTCGCAGCGCTTTCTTCCTGTGCTGCCGCAAGTAAAATTGATAGCAACACTTCGTTGACTTCCATTGTATTGATTTGTTCTACATCGGACAGCATTGCAATATTCATCTTTTTCAGTCTCCTTATCGTTGATAATGTTTCTACTATATTTCTTCCAAACCGACTTAATGACTTAACCAGAATTAAGTCAAATCGATGCTTTTGGGCATCCTTTAGCATTTCAATATAACCATCACGCCCTTTTCTCCGTGTTCCCGACCTGACATCCTTATAAATTTTATAAAGTTCCCAATCATGATTTTCGTTTACTAATTTTTCAAAATACAGTTCCTGCATTTCAAGGCTTTGTAGCTGCTCCGGTGTGTTTTTACTTACTCTGCAATATACGGCCACTTTCAGAATCTTGTGCTTGGTTTTCTTGTTGCCCTCAATTCTTGGTAAAATTACGCGTATCTTTTTCTGCATAAAAAATTCCCCATGTTAACTATAACATGGGGGAAACACTGTATAAAGTAAAAATAAAAGCTACATTCAAAATCAACTTGAATGTAGCTTTTAACATGGTTGCGGAGACAGGACTTGAACCTGCGACCTCCGGGTTATGAGAAATCTAAAATTTGTGCGTTACAGTGCGGTTTTGTTGGGTTTGGTGGTATTGCGTACCAAGGCTCAGAATGGGTTTTGTCCCATGTGTACAAAAGAATGCTGCATGGTGCTGACCCGTCCCAAACCTTTTTGGGGGCAGTTTTGGGGGCAAATCTGTGAGACGGATTCTCACACGCACCGCTCAAATAAATGCGCAGCTTTGGTCTCATTGAGAAATTGAGACAACTGACCTTACTAGGTTCTCACGCAGGAAAAGTCACACGAACCAACATACAATTTTTACCCTTGTTTCGGGGAATCCCACAGGTAATTCCGATTTCTTCTTTCTGCGTGAAAGTACGAACAGTTGCTTGAAGACTGTCTTCGTTTTTACCTACCAACCCTCATTGGGGTGTGGTGTAGCATGTTGGATTTTGACAATTCACATGTTTCTTACAGATTTTTCTTAAGATATTCGCTCTCGCAAAGGACATCGCGCCAGGCCGCTGTTCCGGTGAGGGTAGCAACAAAGATGCGGTCATTGTCATCCATATGCGCAAGCAGTTTATCACGCACCTGTGCGCAACTCTCACCTGTTTTAATAAACCATGTGGATTCGGTGATACGTGCCCATACGTCATAAGACCTAATTTCCTTATAGAGCTCATCATAGTTCCGCCCCGGAGAGCGGAGATCATACTCGATAATCATTGAAGTCATACAGGTACCTCCTTATCTAAGGCGGGTAATGCGACCGCAGTGCGGGCATTTGCAGGGGTTGGTCAGCGGAATAACTCGTCTTCCGCAACGACAGATATAGTAGGTATACTTGATTTTCATGTTCGTATTCTCCTCAAAATAAAGAATTTATCATAATAAAAGAGAAAGAGCTCGTAATTACCTTTCTGTCGACAAATCTCATTTTAGAGTACGATTTGTATATCTCATTACCTCTTGCACATAGTCACCCAATCTGCTACAATAGCAGTGTCACCTAGACTAGGGTGCAGATTGTATGCACTTTTGTCAACCGAGGGATGCCGTGACTTCTTGGCATCCTTTTCTTTTTTCTCCTTTATTTTCAAAGTACAAAGTGTTTGCCTTTAGCGGATAATGTCCAGTAGATTATAGTAATAGAACGTCCGATTCCTGACCATGTCATTAGGATACAGGATCTTGCTCTCGACCAGCGCGTTTAAATAACGAGTAGCTGTTGCAGAGGGTATGCTTGTAAGAGCTGTAACCGTACTAGCGTTAATAACCGGGTACTTATATAGGAGATTTATCAGATCAACAACTTTATTGCTCTTGATGATTTTCTTGGCTTGTTCCAAATCATTCTCATAAAGCTCATTGATTCGATCAACCATTTCGATATACTTACTACATTGCTGGTCAACTGCTTTTAAGAAAAAGTCTATCCACGAACTCCAGTCGTTTTTGTTCCGAATTCCGTTCAACAAGTTATAGTACTTAAACTTATCTCGTTCCAATGCTTCACTAATAAAGAAACAGGGAAGAGAAATCTGGTTATGCTTGTAGAGGAATAGCGGAATCAAGATTCGTCCAACGCGTCCATTTCCATCCATAAAGGGATGGATTGTTTCGAATTGAGCATGCATGATGGCAGCTCGAACTAACGGACGAACAGTGTCTTCGGCGTTGTTAAAGTACTCAACAAAGTTTTCCAACAGACCATCTACATTTTGCGCCAATGGTGGCACATAAGATATCAGCTTGCCTCGACCGAGGTAGTTTTGCTCTGTCCTAATCTCCCCCGGAATTGTCGATTTGTTTCTGCGAACATTACCACTCATAAGTATTTGGTGAAGACGCTTAATGAAATCCACAGAAAAGGGATGCCTTTTAAGATAGAGATATCCTTCTTCGGCAGCTCGAACATAGTTGCGTACCTCTGACATGTTCTTATCTTTCTCGCTAGGATTAACCTGATCAACCAGCACACCGTCAAGCGTGGCCTGCGTTCCCTCCATCAACGAAGATGCCCACGCCTCTCTCTGCTGCAGAGTGGGGAGAAACCAGTTTTGATCAAGCTTACTGCTTGCAAGCTTGGTTTTGTAAACCTCCAATCGCGCCGTTGCGTCGATTAAAGCTTCCATGTAAACAGAAGGATCCAAATCTTCCTTGCGAAGTGGTAGGCGCCTAGCCTCAAAAGCCTCCATAACATCCCTCCTATGTATTCAGTATATCAGAATAAGAATCAAAAGTCAATGATTTTGATTCTTATTTTTGATCAATTTGATTTTTGAGTCATTTTTGTCAATGCCATACTATGCTCTCATTTTGAAAGTATATTGTTCAATCATGTAGAAATAAGACAGGCGTCCTAAACGAGTCTCTGTTTTATTTTTGATTACGAAAGCTGGACACGAGCCCTCAATCTCCGTGGCACGAGAGGTCTAGTGCTTATTCATTATACTGTTAATTTTTTGCTTTTTGATGTTGCGTACCAAGGTTCGCAATAGATTTTTCCCCACATGTATAAAATAGTGCTATGCATTGCCAACATATTTTTCCCCCTGGATGCGAATCAGCGAGACCGATTCGCACCAGCACTGCTCAATAGCCTCCCCGCACACCGCCCCTGTCGCCGCGAGAAACGCCACTGTTTGGGCGCGTTCGCATCCTATCGGCGCGGTAGCCGTCCAGCCAAATACCGCCCTAAATTTCCCGCTTTCCGGGGATTTTTTTACCACAAAGACATTTTACCTAGACTGGATTTCCCTGTACAGGTAAATCCAACACAAATAAGTACTAAATAAATAAAATACTAAGATACTATCGTATCCTATCCGTAAAACACAAAAAGTAGGATTTTTCCCACTGTGGTTTTGCTGCGATTCGTACAACTTAACACCAGAGAGTACAACTTACGATTGCCTTGATGCTTTGGGCGTAGTATAATTTAATCACTGACAAACATCGGCTCCACAACAAAATCATATCGGCAGGTGATACCGTGAATCTGAATGACTTACTCTTGGAGGGGTCCTCCGTTGACTACAAAGAGGCGCTGGAAACAAAGAAACCGCGCAGTTGGCTGAAATCCATTTCTGCATTTGCCAACAGCTTTGGCGGGCATATCGTGTTTGGTGTCCGCGATAATCCGCGTGAAGTATGCGGTTTAGATAATCCGCAGGAAGTCATCAGCAAAATCACGGAGCTAATCAAGGCGCGCATCGACCCGACGCCCCGGTATCAGCTTCACGCCTTTGCCGAAGACGATAAAATCTGCATCGACTTAGAAATTCAAAACGGCCCTGCCTATCCGTATTATTACCGTTTCGAGGGCGTCTGCGTCGCCTACATCCGAAACGGCGATCAGTCGGAAGAAGCCTCTCGTCAGCAGTTAAGCGCCCTAATTCTCAAGGGCATGAATAAGACTTTCGATTCACTACCATCGCCTTATCACATAGGAGATGTCAGCTTTACGCTGTTAGCTGCCACCTTCAAGAACACGCTTAAAGAAGATTTCCAGCCAGACAAGGATTTGCTTTCTACCGCCCTTGTCACCGAGGACGGTCAAGTCACAAACGGCGGCCTGCTGTTATGCGACCAAGGCGTGCTGCCGCAGTCGCGTATATTTTGTACCCGCTGGAAAGGTACGCACAAGGGCAACATCGATGCTGATGCACTGGACGACAAGGAATATCAGGGTGCCAGCCTAATTTCTCTGCTGCAAAACGCGGAGGACTTCATCCGCAACAACAGCAAAAATCCGTGGAGCATCCGCGGCATGACCCGCGAAGAACGCTGTGACTACCCCTACAAGGCTGTCCGCGAGGTACTGGTGAATGCGCTGATTCACCGCGATTATCAGGTGCTTGGCTCGGAAATACACATCGAAATGTTCGATGACCGTATGGAGATTTCCTCACCAGGCGGCATGGCCAATGGACGCCGCATCCAAGACATGGACCTGCGTCACATTCCTTCCATGCGGCGCAATCAGGTGATTTCGGATGTGTTCTCCCGCCTGCACTACATGGAGCGGCGCGGCAGCGGCATTGACCGCATTATGACCTCCTACGCCGAGTGTGCGCAAAAACCTGTTTTCTACTCTGACAGCACGTTCTTCCTTGTGACGCTGCCCAATCGAAGCGTGGCAGCACCTGCGCAGCTATCTATGGAATCCGAAAACGTGGAAACCTCCACACAAAACATGGAAACTACCGCTCAAAACGTGGAAACTTCTCCGCAAAATGTGGAAACCTCCGCATTTTCTACTCCTATTGAAAAGCTGGAGCGCGACCTATCCAAGTTGCGGATGCAGTCATCTACAAAGGAAAAGGTTCTGGAATTGTTCCAGCGCTATGGGTATGAATATGAATTTCGCACGAGTCATGTTGCGGATGTATTCCATGTCAAAAACAGTCGCGCCAATCTTGTAATTCGGGAGCTGACTGCCGCCGGGATTCTTGAATCATCCCATTACGGCATGTACTGTTTTCGCAAGAAAGTCTAAGATTCAATAAGCAGATTCGTCCATGTGTGCTCTGTAGAACTTTATGTTATATTGGTCGTTGCATAGACTAAATTAAAATCCGAAGCACAAAAAACAGAGTCACTGTCGGCTCTCTGCAGTCGGCAGTGACTCTGTTTTCTTTTTACAGGAAAGTTTTACGAGAAGGAGAACTGCGAAGCTTATTTCATAACTTCTTCAACGCTGACCTTGCGGTTCTCGCGCAGAGAAAGGGTAGCTGCGTCTGCGGTGGCGATAGCTGCACGGGCAGCTTCACCGGTCATCAGCGGCTTGAACTCATCCGGGATGGGATCACCGTGCATCACACCATTGAAGAACTCCATCTCTGCGTTCATGATGCTGTTCAGCCACATCGGCGGCTTTTTGCCGGGATGGCCGTACTGGATAGCGCCATCCATCTCGGTGCTGTGGTAGATGCGGGTACGGTCATCATCGATTTCCTTGTTCGCGTGGACGCAGTAATGCTCTTCGGTACCATCGGCCAGCTTGACCGTCATGCCGACATTGCACATATCGATGCGAATGGCGCCCTTGGTGCCCTGAATCAGGACGTAATGCTCAGGCCAGTGGAAGGCAGAACCATACTCGACGATGGCGTAGGTGTTGTTGCCGAACTCCAGATTCAGGAACAGCATATCGTCCTCATCGCCAAACTCAGGGCCGGAGTGGGCAACATTGCCGCCGGTCATGGTAACACGGGTTGCGGGTCCCATGATGAACTGGATGCAGTCCAGCTCATGGATGTGGTGATACAGATGGCCGCCGGACTTGGAGCGGATCTTCTTCCAGCTGATAGAGGGCTGCGGCTCCTCCCAGCCGTTACGGGCGGAGTGCGCATACAGCACCTTGCCGATGCGGCCTTCCTGAATGAACTTTTTGGCAAGACGGACGCCGTGGAAGAAGTTCATGACGTGACCGGCCATAAAGACCACATTATTTTCCTTGCAGGTGTTGACCATCTCATCGCAGTCTGCATAAGAAAGGGCAATGGGCTTCTCACAGAAAACGTTCTTGTGGTTGCGGGCAGCTTCCAGCACCGGTTCCTTGTGCAGATAGTTGGGGGTTGCCACGATAACGGCGTCCACATCCGGACGGGCGCAGATGCTTTCCAGACTGGACTCATTGTCGCAGCCAAGTTCGGCGGCGATGGCAGCGCCGTTTTCGGGATCATAGACGGCAACGATCTTTGCCCCCTCTTTAGTTTTCATGATACGACCCAGTTCAGCGCCAAAGTAGCCTGTACCTACGATTGCATAACCTACGGTTTTCATACTGTAAAACTCCTTTTATACTTGTGTTGTTTTTACTTGACAGCGCCGTCGGACAGGCCGCCGGCCATCTTATTTTGGATAAAGCAGAAGAAGATGATGGAGGGAACGACCACGATAGCGCAGGCAGCCATCAGGGAGCCCCAGTTCAGGATATCGGCCCCCTCCAAGGTCTTAACAGCAACTGAGATCGTAGTTTTGTCGGAGCTGCTCATCAAAATCATGGAGTAGAGGTATTCATTCCATGCATTGATAAAAACATAGATCGCAGTGGCAACAATACCGGGAGAAACCAGCGGCAGCACGATCCGGATAAAGACCTGCAGCTTGTTGGCTCCATCAATGCGGGCTGCTTCCTCAATACCGATGGGTACAGTCTTGAAGAAGCCGACCAGCATCCATACGGCGTAAGGAACGCTGAATGAAAGGTAAACCAGCATCAGGCCGATACGGGTATTGGTCAGGTTCAGCTTGGCCATGACCATGGCATACGGAATGACCAGCATAATGGAGGGGAACATATAGGTAGTGACCAAGATCTTGGTCATTACATTGCCCAGCTTTGGGAAGAAACGAACTACACCGTAGGCTGCCAGCGAGGAAATGATGATGGCTACCACCGTGGTGCTGCCTGCAATGATAAGGCTGTTGCGAATATTGACGGTGAATTTCAGGGTGAACAGGACCGTTTTAAAATTTGCCAGTGTCCATTGGATAGGCCAGATCTTTGTGGGGTTGTTCAGCATCTCGCTGCTGCTTTTAAAGGCAGAAACCAGCAGCCACAGCAGTGGGAACACAGCCACGATTGACAGAAGGATCAAATAGACATTGGAAACTATATCGCCGAAGCGTCTTCCTTTTTTCATGCCTGATCCTCCTTTTCCCAATGTGTGATAACTGCAAAATAGATAAGGCAAACCGCAATAAGGAATGCAAGCAGAATGATCGATGCTGCAGATGCGCGGCCAACAAGCTTGTTCGTCCAGCCAAGGTCATAGATGTACAACGGCATCGTGGTTGTCATACTGGCCGGACCACCGGCAGTGGTCATGAAAATGATATCGAAGTTGTTGAACACCCAGATGGTGCGCAGCACGACCAGCAGGCCGACAACGACTTTGATGTGCGGTACGGTAATGTGGATAAAGGACTGCCAGGAACTTGCACCATCGATCAGGGCGGCTTCGTACTGATCCTGCGGCACGGTCTGCAAAGCAGCGTAGACATTGACCATGATCATGGGGGCACCGAACCAGATGTTAATGAACACCAGCGTGGGCAGCACCAGCTTAGGGTCGCTCAGGAATTGCAGCATCCCATCGGACAAGCCCAGCTTCATCAGCATAGTGGGGATATAACCCTGAATGCCGTTGAGCATCCATTTCCATACCAGTGCGATAGCAATGGAGGGAAACGCCCAAGGGATGATCATACATATGCGGTAGATGGGGCGTGCTATGGGATTGCTGATGCGGTTCAGAGCCAGTGCGGCAGAGAAACCGATCAGAATCTGACCGGTGAGACTGAAGAAAGTCCAGACCAGCGTCGTTAAGAACGCCTTGCCGAATGCAGGATCCGTAAAGATTTTTATGTAGTTGTCGATCCCTTTTAATGCGTATGTTGACTTTATCAAGGTCTTGTTTGTAAAGCTGTACATCAAGGTCGAGCACAGCGGGTATACCAGCAGACAGAGAACAACCAGCATGGCAGGGGCCACAAACAGCCAGCGCGTAAGGTTACGGTCCTTTTTCGCCGGTCTGGATTGTGGAGTGCGCGTAATTTCTTTCAATATAGTATCCTCCCGGTCATTTTTGCCACAAAGAAAGCGGGGAGGGTGGGTCCTCCCCGCCTAACGTGAAGCTATCAGCTGATCATCGTATCAAAGATGTCGTTGAGTTTATCCTCCGCAGCTTTGGCAGCCGTTTCCACATCGGTGCCGTTGGTAATGATATCTTGGAACATTTCCTCGATAACACCCTGAGAGGTCAGGTAGCTGGCCTGTGCGCTGGGGCCGTGCTCAAAGCCGATGGCATGGCCTTCATCAACGGCAGTCTGGATCACATCCACGCAGTCGGAGTATTCCTTGATGGTGTCATCGTTCAGGTAATCGGCGTTGGTGGCGATGTCCTTCAGAGCGGGCAGCATGCCAACGGGGACGGAGTGAATGAATTCAACGTAGTTGTCCGTATCATACAGGTACTCGATAAAGGCCTTGCAGATTTCGGGGTGCTTGGCGTTCTTCCAGACGACCAGAGGAATGTGGGAGGCTTCGGCGCTGTAGATGGGGTCGCTGTCGGTTATGCGGGGCAGCGGAGCGCAGCGGACATACTGGGCGATCTCCGGGGTGTTGTTCTGCACACCGCCAATCATGAAGCCGGAGTTGAAGTCAAAGGCAGTCTTGCCCTGATAGAACAGCGTAGCGTGATCGTTGACCGTGTAGTTGATGGTCTCGGCGGGAGAGCAGTTCTTGTAGACTTTCAGCCAGAAGTTGATGCCGTCGATGGCTTCCTTGCTGGTCAGGTTGGCGGTCAGGTCATCATTCAGCAGGCTGCTGCCGGCACTGACAACGTAATAGTTCAGGTAGCGGGTGCTCAGCAGATCGTTGGGGCTGCAGGAGAATGCTGCGCCATACTGGCCGTCTTTGGTCAGGGTCACTGCGGCATCATAGAACTCGTCCCAAGTCTTGGGGACTTCCAGCCCGGCTGCTTCCAGCAGGTCGGTGCGGTACCACATGACCTGTGCGTGGGAGTAGTACGGCACACCGTAGGTGGCGCCATCGCTGGTCATATCGGCCAGCGCGTTAGCAGAGAAGCGGTCACGGCCAATGTCGTCAACCATATCATCTATCGGGGTCAGGACATCAGCGTTCATCATCTCAACGACTTCACCGGTACCCTGAGCCGTGCTCATATCGGGCAGGTCGCCCGTTGTCAGGCCGGCATTCCACTTGGTGTTGAAGTCGCCCCAAGAGTAGGTCTCGATGTTGATCTTAACGCCGGGGTTAGCTTCCATAAACTTATCGGCGGCCTTCTGGACGGCCTCCATGCGGGCACCCTGCGTGAAGGAATGCCAGAAGGTGATCTCGCCCTCCAGCGGCGCGTCGGACTCTGCCGTGGAAGAAGCCTCCGTGGAAGCAGCAGTGCTGGTGTCGGCCGTACTGGCCGCCGTTGAAGAGGAGCCGCCGCAGCCAGCCAGCAGGGACGCTGCCATACCGGCGGCCAGCAGAGATGCAAGTGCTTTTTTCATGTGTTTGACCTCCTGTGATCAAATCTGTTGTGTTCTTGTGTGTTCTTGGTAGTTGTCTTTTTGCGCAAAAAGATGCTGTCAGGATTCCGTTTTTTTGTAAGTTCTGTACTTACCGTGTGCCTATATTATACAGTTTTCACTTTTCCTTTACCAGCCAAAAAAATGCGTAAAAATAAAATAATACGCTCAAAATTTGAGCGTATTATTTTTCTACTTAAAAATATTCGGTCAAACTTTGTGCATAACTTACAAATTTAGGTCATGCTTCCCGGGAAGTCCGGCGGTACTCCTGCGGTGTCACACCGAACACTTCCTTAAAACATTTGGTAAAGTAGCTTGGCGCTTCATAGCCCAACTCGTAGGCGATCGCAGATATCGGCTCGTTGGTCACCAGCAATTTGCGGGCCGCGTGGGTCATCTTGGTCTCCCTTATAAATTCATACAGCGTTTTCCCCGCCTGTTCCTTAAAAAGACGGCGCAGAGTGCTCTCGCTGATTTCTGCCATATCGCAAAGCTCTTTGGTTGTATAGTTTTTTTCTAGGTGGCTGATGATGGTGTCTAGGATTATGGTGATACGCGGGTCGTTTTTCTGGGTAGCGGATTTGACGGCACGGCGGCGGATGCTTTCAATATCAAAACGCGCCTCCATCTTTTTGCGATCTTCTTCCAGTGTCTCATCCTTGTCAAAGTTATCCAGCGAAACGCGAGCCAGCTGTGCACAAATCAAGTTCAGGTAACCGCGTATTTCCAAATATTTAAAGGTGGTTTTAGTCAGTGCGCTGGCGTAGGCTCTCTCAAAGTAGGTCCACATTTCCGGCATATCGGAAAAATTGTGCAGGAACGGAACATTCCACAAAGCGCACAGCATATCTGTGTCTGCCAGTTGGACAGAGCCGACAAACCGGATACTGATAAACGCGATTTCCTCTTTGGCTGCGCAGGACAATACACTTCCCTGCGGAATGTAAAAGACATCGTCCGGCCCGACATCATACGATGTATCCCCCAGAGAGAAGACCGCTCTCCCGGAAATAACATAGCGAATCAGCGAGTAAGGGACCGTTGCGCCGGGATACCCCCAGTTCTTAGAAAACCTGTATTTGTCAACATACAAGAAAATGGGGGAGTAATCGGAATAGATGGCATTCATAGACGTTCACCTCTTTCGTAAGCCATATGGATTCTACGCACATTGTAGCAGAGTCTTTTCCAAAAAGCAAACAAAACGCGCATTTTTTAGACGTATATTTTTATTTTTGAACATTTTTTCTACTATACTTCAAACTTCAAATTGTTATACTGAATATAAGGTTCTCAAAATCATACCCGTCAAAGAATAATTTCATTTTTTATAAAAAGGAGATCTCACCTATGAAAGACATCAACAAATATCGCGGCATCATCCCCGCCTTCTACGCCTGCTACGCACCGGACGGCTCTATCTCCACCGAGGGCGTCAAGGCACTGACCCGCCACCTGATCGCCAAGGGCGTCAAGGGCGTTTACGTCGGCGGCTCCTCCGGCGAGTGCATCTACCAGCACCCGGATGAGCGCAAGGCCGTGCTGGAGGCCGTCATGAGCGAGGCCAAGGGCAAGATCACCGTTATTGCCCACGTCGCCTGCAACAACACGGCGGACTCCGTCGAGCTGGCCGCCCATGCTGAAAAGTGCGGCGTTGACGCCATCGCGTCCATCCCGCCGATCTACTTCCACCTGCCCAACTACGCCATCGCGGACTACTGGAACGCCATGAGCGCCGCCGCGCCCAACACCGAGTTCATCATCTACAACATCCCGCAGCTGGCCGGTACCGCCCTGACGATGCCCCTGCTGAACGAGATGCTCAAGAATCCCAACGTCGTCGCGGTCAAGAACTCCTCGATGCCGACGCAGGACATCCAGATGTTCAAGGATGCCGGCATTCAGGCGCGCGGTGAGGACGGCTTCGCGGTCTTCAACGGCCCGGACGAGCAGTTCGTCTCCGGCCGGCGGCATCGGCGGCACCTACGCCGTCATGCCGGAGCTGTTCATCCGCATGAACGAGCTGATCGAACAGGGCGACATCCCCGCCGCCCGCGCCATCCAGTACAAGGCAGACCGCATCATCTACAAAATGTGCGAAGCCAAGGGCAACCTGTACGCCGTCATGAAGGAGATCCTGCGCCGGATGTACGGGCTGGATCTGGGCGGTGTGCGCGCCCCGCTGGCGAACCTTGCGCCGGAGGACGAGGCCATCGTCGCCGAGGCGCAGCGCATGATTGAGGAAGCCGTCGCGGCACTGTGAGGAGCGCAGCATGATCGTAGATTCGTTTGATTACATCGCCTGTTACAAGGGGCTGCACCCCAATCTGGACACGGCGATCGACTGGCTGAACAGCCATACCCTTGACGCGCTGGAAAACGGTAAGACCATCATCGACGGCGACAAGGTGTTTGTCAACGTGATGGACGCCGACCTGCGCGAGGCCGAGGGCGCAGCCTTCGAGTACCACCGCCGCTACGCCGACCTGCAGATCAATCTGACCGGCAGCGAGCACTGGGGCTGGGCGTCCGAGGGCAAGGACGAGGGCGCGTTCGACGAAGCCGCCGACTGCGGCTTCAAGTCCGGTACCGAGCACGCCGGCGGCGTTTTGGGCGGCGGGCGGTTTGCCATCTTCTTCCCCGGCGAGCTGCATAAGCCCAGCTGCAAGACCCCCGGCTGCGACCACGTAAGAAAAGCCGTGGTCAAGATTTTGATGAAATAATTTGCATTCCCCAAGCCTTCCCCCTTGGGGGAAGGTGGCCCCGCAGGGCCGGATGAGGGGAAGCCTTGCCGCAGGAACCCGTGAAC
>OMGK01000991.1_pt1 | contig 17326 bp, 12 predicted proteins | sample 1645881 | NCBI WGS metagenome assembly OMGK01 (sample SAMN00849303, study PRJEB25192) | human gut metagenome
GTATTCTTTCACGCTATTCATTTTACCGCAAGTCGCCGTTAGCTTTGACGCTTACCTTTTCTAACACATTCCGGCAAAAGGCTGTTTTTGGGCACAAAAAGCAATCATAATAGAGAAAGTAACGCTCCCAAGATCAAGATGATCTCGGGAGCGGTTTTTCGTTCAGATGACGGCGGTATATGGCCATAAGACAGGTTCAGTAGAATGCTTCTCTTTCTACTCATCCTACGTTGTGGGACATTTAATGGGAAGTGTCTGCCTACTTGGTCAGAATATTCGGCAGCTGCGCGCGCAGGGCGGCCACGCCCTCTGCGGAGCCGAGGTCATAGCGCTCCACCATGCTCAAAACCGCCTGCAACGAGGTCTTCGGATCGCACCAGAGGTCCGGCTCATAGCCTTTGCCGTCTACATTCTCCATATTGTAGATGAAGTGAAACGCCTGCCCGAACTGGAAGCCGATGCCGGAGTTTGGAAGCGTCCAGCCTCGCACATTTCCGACCAGCTGCGCGCCTCTCGTCGGGCCGCCGATCACAAGGCAGTTGTCAAGTGTCCTGCAATAGGTCACGATGCTCTCGCCGGCGGAGCCGGACATGCTGTCTGTCAGAAGAAGAATCGGAGTGCTGTTTTCCAGCAGCTTTCCCTGAAACAGCTCATAGTCCTTATCGCCTGTCCGGAAGGCGGCAAATTCTTCACCCAGGTCCGCGTAGGCTTGGATCCTATCGAACATAGCAGTGCCCCAGTTGGAGATAATCGTTTTCTGTTCGGGTTCTTCTCCCGTGTAGCTTTTCAGCCAGTTTTTGATAAAGTCTTCATCGCCGCCGCTGTTGGAGCGGGCATCAATGATGATGAGCTTCGCGTTTTTAAGGTCAGAACCGGTGCGGACGAACTCGTCCATTGTCTCCTCATAATTCCAGTCAAACCTGCGAATCGTTATCAAGGCAATACCGTTTGATTTCAGATAATGATAATCCGGGACCTGCGAACCGTCTTCCAGATAGGACTGGCTCAGCGACCATGTGACCGAAACCGTTTTGGTCTCAGCGCCCTTGGTCAGGGTGATTCTGTCTGCCGTATGCGCAGCCGTTGCGGGACAGAACTGACGCAGGGAATAGCACACTCGGCCGCTGCCGTCAAGATACGGCTTCATTTCGACATTCGCGTTGCCGCAGGAGGTATAGTACCACTTCTCGGTTTCCCCCAGCAGATAGTACCCGCTTTCATCCTTGCCAAAGCTTTGACCGCTGTAATAGTAAAGATACTGAACGCTTTTTTCAAAGGCCGGTTCATACCGCCCGGCGATCGAGAAATGTCCGTCCCGAACGAAAAGCAGGTGCGAGTAAATGAGCGAGACGAACTGGTCCCACTTGATCGTCTGATAGGATGCAAGCTCTGCACGGATGGCATCTTCCGCCTTTTGGAACGTCTCCTCACCGAAATAGTAGTAAGCGCCGTAGGAGTAATGCAGCGCGCGGAAGAACAGATCCACATCCTCAAGCGCTTCCGCGCGCGTAAGAACCGCCTTGCCGGGATTGTTCAGATTTTTCAGGCTGTCGATCTCTGCCTGCGTGATCTCGACCTCGCCGCGGTGATGCTGTAAATATGCTTCAAAGCCGTCGAACGACTCTTCCCTTGCCATATCGGCGCGGCGCTTCTCGTTCACGTCCTTAAGCAGTTTTTCAAATGCGTTTTGGTAGACCGCTGTGGAGCCCTTGCTCAAAACGATGGCAGTATTGCTGTCGGCGTCATAATCGACGGTAAAGCCGAGCGCATCGCCGAGGTCGCGCAGCTTAAAATAGTTGTTTCCCCCGATGTTGTAGACAGAAAGACCGTCCGCAGCCTTTCCGTCGATCAAAACGGACTGCTTGCTGACAACGGCTGTTTTGGACTGATCCCGCCCGCGCGCAAGTTCGCCGCCGACAGGGGCATATTCCTTCCCGGAAACGACCGTGACCGCATTGCTTTGCTCATCGAACGAAACGGAAAAGCGGCTGTCCGTCTTGCTCAGAAGCTGCGCAAGATCGCGCAGCTTGAAATAGTTGCTGCCGTCGATGTTGTATTTGTCACAGTCTGCATCGACGCCGTCGACTGACAGGTTTTGCGGCGAAGCCACCACATTCGCGGCGGAGGCATAAGACACGGCAATGCAAACCAGGAGCAGCGTCAAAATGATGGGCAATCGCTTTTTCATGGATGATTCTCCTCTCCCTTATCACGCTTTCGGTGCGCCGCTTTCAAAGAAGCGTTCCCCGTCAGAGCAATTTTTCACTTTAAGGGTAGCATACTCCATCGTATGCTGCAACGCAAATTTTGCATAAAAGCGGTATCGCCCGTCTAAAGGCGACCGATAGCTTCATCCGCGGCCTTTCAGCCGAGCTTCTGCGCAAGGTCCTCGAGCGCGGCGGTCATCGCCTCTTCAAATGAGGGGTGCGGACGCATGGCCAGCAGGAATTGATCGACCGTCATGTGGTTGGCGAGCGCCTGCGAGACGCCGCCGATCATATCGCTTGCATGCTCGCACATGAGCTGCGCGCCGAGAAGCTCGCGTGTTTCGGCGTGGGCGACGAACTTCATAAAGCAGCGGCCCGGGTCGGCGATAAGCGTCTTGGCGTTGTCGAACATGACGTGTTTGCCGACCTTGACGGGGATGCCCGCCTCCTTGGCCTCGGCCTCGGTGAGGCCGGCGACCGCGATCTCCGGACGGCAGTAGATGCAGCTCGGCACGACGGACATGGATGTGTGATTTTCCCTTCCGTAGAGCAGGTCGACGCAGGCGATGCCCTGCGCGGTCGCCACATGGGCGAGCTGAATTTTGGCCGAGACGTCGCCGATGGCGTAGATGTGGGGGATGCTCGTCTCGTAGCGCTCGTTCACGGCGATGCTGCGGCGGTTCATCTCGACAGAAATGCCATCCGCGAACAGGCCGCCGCAGTACGGGCGGCGGCCGATGGCGCAGAGCACGGCCTCGCCGGAGACGGTCTCGCTCTTTTCCTTGCAGGTGAAGTTGACGGCGATATCCTCACCCGTCTTCTCGACGCTCTGGACCATCGCGTTCGTGAAGACCTTCACGCCCTGCTTTTTGAGGATGAGCGCGAGGCTCTGGCCGAGCTCCTTGTCCATGTTGGGCAGCAGGCGGTCCATGCCTTCGATGACGGTCACTTCACAGCCGAGGTCTGCGTAAAACGTCGCAAACTCGATGCCGATGACACCGCCGCCGATGATGACGATGGAGCGGTACAGGTGGTCGCACCCCTCAAGCAGCTCGTCGGAGGTCATCGCGAACTCAAGTCCGGGGATCGGCGGGCGGGACGGGACGGAGCCGGTGGCGATGAGGATATCGTCGCAGGTGTAGTCGTTGGCACCGCCCTCGGCATCCGTCACGCGGACAGCGCCGGGTGCGGTGATGAGCGCCGTGCCGCGCAGAAAGTCGATCTTTGCGGTCTTGAAAAGCGATTCAATGCCGGAGGACAGCTTTTGCGAAATTTCGCGCTTGTAGGCAAAAATCTCCGTCATGTCGGTGCGGATATCGTCGGTGTGGATGCCGGCGTGTGCGCCGTGCTTGGCGTCGTGGAAGATCTGAGAAGAGTGCAGCAGCGTTTTCGTCGGGATGCAGCCGCGGTTTAAGCAGGTGCCGCCCGCTTCGCGCTTCTCGACGACGGCGACCTTCTTGCCGAGCTTGGCCGCATGGAGCGCGGCTTCGTAGCCGCCGGGGCCCGCGCCGATGACGATGAGTTCATAATGAGCCATAATAGTTCGTTCCTTTTTGAGAGCAATGCCGCCGACTTTTCGGCGGCATTGCGTGATGTTAAGATATGCGCTGCCTTCGTCAGGCAAACTGATAACGTAAAACCATGTTGCGCGCCGCGCCGACCTCGTCGAGACGGCGGACGGGCGTGGAGTGGGGAGCGGTGTGGAGCGTCTCGGGATCGGAGTGCGCGAGTTCAAAGAGCTTGCAGTAGATGCCGCAGACCTCGTCCATGGTCTCCTTGCTCTCAGTCTCGCAGGGCTCGATCATGAGCGCCTCATGGACGATGAGCGGGAAGTACATCGTGGGCGGGTGCAGGCCGAAGTCAAGCATGCCCTTGGCAAGGTCGAGCGCGGAGACGCCCGTCTCCTTGTGGAGATCGACGAGCGACATGACGAACTCGTGCATGCAGATCTCGTCATAGGCCATGGTGAAGGTATCCTTGAGCCTGACGCGCATGTAATTCGCGTTCAGCACGGCGTTCATCGCCGCCTCGCGGATGCCGGACTTGCCGAGCGTGAGCACGTAGGTCAGCGCGCGCACGACGACGTCGAAGTTGCCGTAGAACATCTTCACGCGGCCGATGGACTTTTCGGGGGATGCAAAGCCGTACTTGCCGCCCTTTTCGACGACCAGCGGGCCGGGCATGTACCTTTTGAGAAATTCCTTGCAGCCGACCGCGCCTGCGCCGGGGCCGCCGCCGCCATGCGGGGTGGCGAAGGTCTTGTGCAGGTTACTGTGGATGCAGTCAAAGCCCATGTCACCGGGACGGACGACGCCCATGACGGCGTTGAGGTTCGCGCCGTCGTAATAGCACAGGCCGCCCGCATCGTGAATGATCTTCGTGATCTCGAGGATGTTCTTGTCGAAAATACCGACGGTGTTCGGGTTCGTCAGCATCAATCCCGCGGTGTCGGGGCCGACGGCAGCGCGCAGCGCGTCGAGGTCGACGCAGCCGTCTGCGCCGGACGGGATGTTGATGACCTGGAAGCCGCACATCGCGGCGGTCGCGGGGTTCGTGCCGTGGGCGGAGTCGGGCACGATGATCTTCGTGCGGTTAAAATCGCCGCGGTCAGTATGATAGGCCTTGATGAGCAGAACGCCCGTGAACTCACCGTGCGCGCCCGCCGCGGGCTGGAACGTGACAGCGTCCATGCCGAAGACCTCGCCAAGCTCAGAGCCTAACGTGTGCAGCGCCTCGAGCGCGCCCTGCGCGGTCTCGATGGGCTGGAGCGGGTGGAGCTGGGTGAAGCCCGGCAGCGCCGCCATGTCCTCGTCGATCTTGGGGTTGTACTTCATCGTGCACGAGCCGAGGGGATAGAAGCCGTCGTTCACGCCGTGGATGCGCTTGCAAAGGGCGGTGTAGTGGCGGGTGAGCTCGTTTTCACTCACGTGGGGCAGGTGCAGCGCCTCGCTGCGCTCTTCGGGAAGCTGATATTCGGGGACGTCACACTCCGGCATGAGGGTCATGCCGCGACCTTCGACACCAAGTTCAAAAATGAGCTTCATTTACAGCACCTCCTTCACGATGGCGACAGCTTTGTCGAGCTGCGACCTGGAGACGAGCTCGGTCACGCACCAGAGAATGCCGCCCTCGACCTCTGCGCCGCCGAGGATGCCCTCTGCTTCGAGCGCGTCGAGGATCTTCCTGCGGCAGTTGGGGCATTCGACCTCGGTGACGAACTCGTGGAAGAATTCACCCTTGTACTTCAAGGTGCAGCCGATCTTTTGGAGCTCAGAAGCGAAATAGTGCGCCTTCGAGGTGCAGAGCCGCGCGCACTGCTTCATGCCCTTTTCGCCCATCGCGGCCATGTAGACGCCGGCGGCGAAGGCGCATAGCGCCTGGTTGGAGCAGATGTTGGAGCTGGCCTTTTCGCGGCGGATGTGCTGCTCGCGCGCGGACAGCGTCAGCACGTAGCCAACCTCGCCGTCCACATCCTTCGTCTGGCCAACGATGCGGCCGGGGAGCTTTCTCGTCATGGCGGACGTCGTGGCCATAAAGCCGAGGAACGGGCCGCCGAACGCCGTGTCGAGGCCGAGGGGCTGACCGTCGCCGACGGCGACATCCGCGCCCATCGCGCGCGGCGTGGGCAGGATGGCACAGGCGATGGGGTTCACGCCCATGACGAACTTGGCGCCCACGGCGTGGACGATCTCACCGGCCGCCTTCGCGTCTTCGATCTGGCCGAAGTAGTTCGGCTGCTGGAGGTAGAAGCACGCGGCGTCATCGCCGAGCGCTTCCTTGAGCGCGTCGAGATCAGTTCTGCCGTCCTTTGCGGGGACGACAAAAAGCTCGGTATTCGAGGCAAAGCAGTAGGTCTTCATGACCTCGATGACCTGCGGATGGGCGCAGGCGGAGACATAGGCCTTCGTGCGCTTGCGGTCCTTGCACATGGGGATCGTCTCGGCTGCGGCGGTCGCGCCGTCGTAGTGCGAGGCGTTGGAGACGTCCATGCCGGTCAGCTCGCAGATCATGGTCTGGAATTCGAAAGTGCCCTGCAGCACACCCTGGCTGATCTCCGCCTGATAGGGGGTGTAGCAGGTGAGGAGTTCTTCGCGGGAGGTGACGGATCTGACGACCGACGGGATGAAGTGGCGGTAGGCGCCTGCGCCGCGCAGAACGGTCTTGAAGACCTTGTTCTTTTCGGCCATGGCGGTGACGGCCTCGCGCACCTCAAGCTCGCTCAGCCCTTCGGGAATGTTCAGCCCGCCATCCGGCAGGAGCATTTCCTGCGGAACGGCTTTGTAAAGCCCTTCGAGACTGTCGACCCCGATGGCGGCGAGCATTTCTTCCCGTTCCGCAGCCGTGGTGGGAACGTAAGAGCCCATGTTAGCCCTCCTGCGCGCAATGCGCTTCGTAAGCGGCGGCGTCAAGCAGCGCCTCAGTGTCGGTCACGGGGGAGACCTTGATGATCCATGCACCGTAGGGGTCGGAGTTCAGCGTCTCGGGTGCGTCGGCCAGCGCTTCATTGACCTCGCAGATCGTGCCGCTGACGGGACAGATCACGTCGGAAACGGCCTTGACGGACTCAACGTCGCCCAGCGCTTCGCCGGCGGTGACGCTGTCGCCCTCGGCGGGCAGGTTGATAAAGACCACATCGCCCAGTGCATCCTGGGCAAAATCAGAAATGCCGATCACGGCGACGCCGCCGTCCATCTTGACCCACTCGTGGGACTTGGAATACTTCAGCTCAGCAGGGATGTTCATGGTAATTTCCTCCTCAAAATCGTTCTCAATGAATGTTGGTTGTTATTTACGGTCAAATGGTTTCCGAATATTCGGTCAAAAATCTCTATTTCAGCGTTCGAGCTTGTAGAACGGCATTGGTACGATCTCAAGCTCGACCATGCGGCCGCGCACGTCGGCGTTGAGGTGCTTGCCGATCTCGATATCTTGGGCGGGGATATAGCCCATCGCGACGCCGCAGCCGATATAGGGTGCGAACGTGCCGGAGGATGCCCAGCCGATCTTTTCTCCGTCCATCGTGTAGAGGTCGCAGTGCTCGCGCACGATGCCGCGGCCGACGACCTTCATGCCGATGCGCTTCATTTTCGGCGCGCCGAGCGCGACAAGCGCGTCGCGGCCGATGAAGTCCTTGCCCGTGAGCTTGCACGGAAGTCCCGCCATCTTCGGCGTGATCTCGTCGTTCATCTCGTGGCCGTAGAGCGGCATCGAAGCCTCTAAGCGCAGCGTGTCGCGCGCGCCGAGGCCGCAGGGGATCAACCCCTCGGGCTCGCCCGCCTTCAGAAGCGCTTTCCACAGGTCGACGGTGTCCTCGGCCTTGCAGTAGATCTCAAAGCCGTATTCACCGGTGTAGCCCGTCTGGGAGACGAGGGCGCGGATCGTGCGCTCGCCGAGGTTCAGGGGCACGTCTTCGGTGAAGGTGTAGTACTTGGCGGGGATGTACTGCTCGTCGCAGAGCTTTTTGAGAATGTCGCCGGACTTGGGGCCCTGCAGGGCGATCTGGCCCCAGTCGTTGCCCTCGTCGCGGTAGTCGACGTCGCCGGAGAGATGGCTCTCGACCCAGGCGGCGTCCTTTTCGCGGTTGCCCGCGTTGACGACGAGCCAGTAATTGTCCGCTGCGCAGCGGTAGACGATGAAGTCGTCGATGATGCCGCCATTGTCGTTGCAGAACATCGAGTACTTGATCTCGCCGTCTTTCATATTCGAAATGTCGGCGGTGATGATCTTCTGCACGTTGGCGACGGCGTCAGGGCCCTTGAGGCGAAGCTCGCCCATGTGGGAAACGTCGAACAGACCGGCCTTTTCACGAACGGCCATGTGCTCGGCAATCACGCCGGTGGGATACTGCACGGGCATCAGGAAGCCGCCGAATTCGACGATCTTGCCGCCCATGTCCACATGCGTTTGGTAAAGTGGGGTCTTCTTTTCCATAGTGCGCATCCTCCGAAAACAATAATTTTAATGAATATTATAAAAATTATTAAAATTAAGCATCAAAAAAGAGGCACAAAACTCCCTTTTGAGCTTTGTGCCTCCGTTGATCACCTGAGAGATTCCCCGCCCGAGTCATCGCGGCAGGTTGCACCTTCGGCGTGCGTAAACGCACTTTTCGGAGCGTCGTCCGAGTTCGGCCCTTTTGCCTGAGAGCTTCTGCGTTCCCCTTCGGCGCCGCGGCAGAATATTCCGCGGTCTCTCCCGAACTCATCATCCGATCGGTTGATTCATTTTACTTTTTAAAGCTAACATAAGAATAGGCCTTTGTCAAGAAAGAAAAAATAATATTTTGTTAAAATATTTCAAGCGGAAATTCGGCAAACCGAAAACTGCCGAAACGGGTCAAAATTTGAAAGCATCCCGTTGTTATGACTGCGTTGCCGGCCAGGTTCCATTTCGCTTCGGCATAGCTTTATTTGTATTTCGCATTTGCATTTTGCCTAAAGCGGCGGCGGAGAAGTGATGGGGCGTCTATTTTCTTCGACGAAATCCGTCCTGCGTGGACAAAATTGTATTGACAACGGCGGAGGATGGGTCTATTGTACACACATCATTCGTCAAATGCTTTGAGCAGGACACGACTTCCCCGGATCACCGCTTTCAGAGAGCCGTTGGTGGTGCAAAACGGCAGCAAGGAACGGGCAGGCCATCCCCTGTGAGCAGCCGCGGTGAAAGGCGCAAACGCCGAGTAATCGCAGCCGGTCCCCCACCGTTAACAGGGTACGCTCTCCGATCCATTCGGGCAGCGGTCGAGCGGCCGGTTTTCCGGCAAGCAAAGTGGTAACGCGGAAGTTGAGATCTGCGGCGGATATCGCCGCGATATTGGCCTTCGTCTTTGCGATGGGTTTTCGTTGTGGAAAATCCGCGGCAGAGGCGGGGCTTTTCTTTTTGCTCCCGGCATTGGCGAAGAACACAGCTTTTTTAGGAAAGAAAGGGAAATCACATGAACACACTCGTCATCGTGCTGATCGCGGCGGTCGTCCTCGTCGCTGCCTACGCGCTCTATGGGCGCTGGCTCGCCAAAACCTGGGGCATCGACCCCAAGGCGCAGACGCCCGCCGTCAAGTATAACGACGGCAAGGACTTTGTCCCCACCAACGGCTGGACCGTCTTCAGCCATCAGTTTTCCTCCATCGCGGGCGCGGGCCCTGTCACCGGCGCGATCCAGGCCGCCGCGTTCGGCTGGCTGCCGGTGCTGCTGTGGGTGCTGCTCGGCGGCGTCTTCTTCGGCGCTGTGACGGACTTCGGCGCGCTGTACGCCTCCGTCAAAAACGACGGCAAGTCCATGGGCATGCTGATCGAAAAGTACATCGGCAAGCTCGGCCGCAAGCTGTTTCTGCTGTTCTGCTGGCTGTTCTGCCTGATCGTCATCGCGGCGTTCGCCGATATGGTCGCCGGCACGTTCAACGCCTACACCGTGGTCGACGGCGTGACGCAGCTTGCTGACGCCGCGCAGACCAACGGCGCAGCCGGTATGGTGTCCATCATGTTCATGGTGTTCGCCGTCGTCTTCGGCCTTGTGCAGAAGAAGCTGAACCTCTCGGGTTGGAAGGAGGCCGTGCTCGGCATCCTCTGCATCGTTGCCTCGTTCGCCGTCGGCATGAACTGCCCACTCATCTTCGGCAAGGCGACTTGGAGCTACATCACGTTCGTCTACATCTTCTTCGCCGCCGTTCTCCCGATGTGGCTTTTGAAGCAGCCGCGCGACTACATGACCACCTTCATGTTCATCTGCATGATCGCGGGCGCGGTCGTCGGCCTTCTCGTTGCGCATCCGACGATGAACCTCCCCGTCTTCACGGGCTTCAACAATGAAAAGCTCGGCACGATGTTCCCCATCCTGTTCGTCACCGTCGCCTGCGGCGCGGTGTCCGGCTTCCACAGCCTCGTCTCCTCCGGCACGTCGTCCAAGACGGTCGAAAACGAGAAGGACATGCTCAAGGTCGGCTACGGCGCGATGATCCTCGAGAGCCTGCTTGCCGTGCTCGCGCTCTGCGTGGCCGGTGCGGCCGCCGCGGCGGACGGAACTCCCGCCGGTACCCCGTTCCAGATCTTCAGCCGCGGCGTCGCAGGCTTTTTCGAGATGTTCGGCGTGCCGAACTACGCCGCCACGGTCTTTATGACGATGTGCGTCTCCGCCCTCGCCCTCACGAGCCTTGACGCCGTCGCGCGTATCGCGCGCATGAGCTTCCAGGAGCTTTTCAGCGTGGACGACATGGCCCACGCCGAGCCCTGGCGCAAGCTCCTGTGCAACACGTATTTCTCCACGGTGCTGACGCTCGTGCTCGGCTACGTGCTCACAAAGATCGGCTACTCCAACATCTGGCCGCTGTTCGGCTCGGCGAACCAGCTGCTCTCCGCGCTCGTGCTCATCACGCTGTGCGTCTTCCTCAAGGTCACGGGCCGCAGCAACAAGATGCTCTTCCCGCCGCTCGTCATCATGCTCTGCGTCACGTTCACAGCGCTGGTGCAGCGCCTGATGGCCATGGTGAGCGCCATCCAAAATGCCGCTGCCGTCACCATCCCCGCGGGCGAGACGACCTGGGGCGCGGTGTTTATCGCCAACGGCTTGCAGCTCATCATCGCGGTGCTGCTCATCGTGCTCGGCGCGACCATCGTCGTGAACTCGATGAGAAGCTACGTCGCCAGCAAGCACAACAGCGAGGCCAAGGTCTAATTTTGAAAAATGTGCAAAAAAGGAGGCCTTCCGTCGGGAAGCCTCCTTTTTTTGCTTTATTACCAGCTTGCGACCGTGCCGTCGCATCTCGGTTCGGTGCCCGCGGCGTAAACGCCGTTTTCGCACTTCCAGATGATCTCGCCGCGGCCCATGGCCGTGCGGTCGTCGACGATCTCGACCTCGTGCCCCATTGCTCGCAGCTGCTCGGCGATCGCCTCGCCCGCCTCGCGCTCGATCTGGAGCTTTTTGCCGCCGATCCACTGGATGCGCGGCGCGTCGAGCGCCTCCTGCGGGTTCATGGCATAGTCAATGGTGTTTGTCAGCACCTCCACCTGCCCCTGCGGCTGCATGAATGCGCCCATCACGCCGAACGGGCCGACGGCCTCGCCGTCTTTGAGCAGAAAGCCCGGGATGATCGTGTGGTAGGACTTCTTTCCGCCCTCCAAATAGTTATCGCTCTTCGGGTCGAGGGAGAAGTTCGCGCCGCGGTCCTGAAGCGAGATGCCCGTGCCGGGGATGGCGATGCCCGCGCCAAAGCCGCAGTAGTTGCTTTGGATAAGCGAGACCATGTTGCCCTCTGCGTCCGCGGTGCAGAGGTAGATCGTGCCGCCGCAGTGCGGGTCGCCCGCCTTGGGCTCGAGTGCCTTGTCTGTGATGAGTGCGCGGCGGGCAGCAAGATAGTCGGGCGAGAGCAGCTCGCTGACCTTTGTTTTCATATAGCGCGGGTCGGCGACGTAGGTCTTCGTGTCGGCAAAGGCGAGCTTGATGGCCTCCATGACCTTGTGATAGTAGTCCGCGTCCTCGCGCTTTTCAGGCAGCGTCAGCCCGTTGAGCATGCCGAGTGCCATCAGCACCGTGATGCCGTGGCCGTTGGGCGGGATCTCGCAGACGGTGTAGCCGCGGTAGTCCTGCGTGATGGGCTCGACCCATTCGGGGTGGTAGTTTTTAAAGTCATCCTCGCAGAAGTAGCCGCCCGTGGCGCGCGAATGGGCGACGATCCTTTCCATCAGCTCACCGCGATAGTAGCTCTCGCAGTTCGTCTCAACGAGGGAGCGCATCGTGCCGGCATAGGCGGGGAAACGGAAGACGTCGCCCGCGCGGTACGGCGAGCCGTCCGGCTTCATAAAGCTCTTCCACCAGTATTCATAGGGGGCGGGGTCCTGCGCCATGACCCTGGCGATGCGCCTGCTGTCGCGCGCCCAGAGCTTGCCGACATTGACGGGCACGGCATAGCCGTTTTCGGCGTAGGAAATGGCGGGGGCGAAGAGCTCGGAGAGCGGCTTTGTGCCAAAGCGCCTGTTCAGCGCGGCCCAGCCCGCGGGCGCACCCGGGACCATCGTGGGGAGCCAGCCTTCCTCGGGTACCTCGGAAAAGCCTTTTGCGCGAACCTCGTCCGCGCTCAGCGCCATCGGCGCAACGCCGCTGGCGTTCAAGCCGTAGAGCTTTTTTTCCTTCTCGATCCACACGAGCGCGAAACAGTCGGACCCAAGGCCGTTGCCCGTCGGCTCGAGCAGCGGCATCGCGCCGGCCATGGCGACGGCGGCATCGACGGCGTTGCCGCCATTTTTCAGCACGTCGAGGCCGACCTGTGCGCCGGGGGGAACGGACGTGCAGCACACGCTGTTTTTGGCGTAGACCACGTTGCGGCGGGAAGAATATCGGTAAGTTAACGGATCAAAATTCGGCATGATCGTTCTCACTTTCGTCGTTTTTCCCAGTATAGCAGTCCGCGCGAAAAAGGACAAGAAAAAGACGCTGTGCGGCGCGGATAGAGCAGCGTGACGGAACCATACGGAAAACTGGATATTCGCCCTGCAAAAGGGCGATAAATTCACGCTTTCCCGCTTGACATCCTATAAAAATGCATTATAATACGATCAACTTCATCATCAATGCCTCCTTTGGCACCGGCCGGGGAGAAAAGGCATCCATGACTGAGCCGTAGGTATTCCGGGCGACCGGATAAGGCTGGGTCGTGGGTGCTGTTACTTTTTTATAGAGAAAAGGAGAACGATATGAACATCAAGCCCTTTGCGGTGGAAGAATGGATGAACGAGTACGAGGTGGGTGCGCGATACAACATCGCCGAGACCTGCGTCGACTCCGTTTCGCTCGACGAGCTTTTCGAGCTCACGGGCGAGAACAAGGAGGACTTCTTGAAGGACTTCTGTGCCCAGCGCTTGACCTATGGCGATATCTGGGGCAGCAAGGCGCTGCGCAGCGGCATTTCCAAGCTCTATCACACGATCAAAGCCGACGAGGTCGTGCTCACGCACGGCGCGGCGGGCGCGAACCATCATGTGTTCTGCTCGCTCATTTCCGCGGGTGACCGTGTGGTCAGCATCATGCCGACCTATCAGCAGCTCTACTCCATCCCCGAGGCCATCGGCGCGGACGTCGCCATCATGCACCTAAAGCAGGAAAACGACTATCTCCCCGACCTGAATGAGCTCAAGAGCCTCGTCACGCCTGAGACGAAAATGATCTGCATCAACAACCCCAACAACCCCACCGGTGCGCTGATGAGCAAGGAGCTGCTGGGGAGCATCGTGGAGATCGCCCGCGGCGTGGGCGCGTACATCCTCTGTGACGAGGTCTACCGCCACCTGACGCAGGAGGACGAGTGGTGCGAGTCCGTCGTCGACCTCTATGAAAAGGGCATCTCGGTCAGCAGCATGTCCAAGGTCTTCTCGCTCGCGGGCCTTCGCATGGGCTGGATCGCCACGCACGATGAAGCGGCGCGCAAGGCGTTCCTGTCGCACCGCGACTACAATTTAATTAGCTGCGGCATGTTCGACGATGCGATCGCGTCCATCGCCCTGCGCCACAGCGACGTGATGCTCAAGCGCAATCAGCGCATCGTGCGCGAGAACCTCGCCATCCTCGATGACTGGATCAAGGAAAATCCGCACTTTTTCTACACCAAGCCCAAAGCCGGTACGACCGCGCTCGTTTACTACGATTTCGATATCCCCTCCTACGAGTTTTGCAAGCGCATGTACCACGAGACCGGTGCGTTCGTCACGCCGGGCGACTGCTTCGAGCAGCCCCACAGCATGCGCGTCGGCTACGCCTGCGACGTCAACACGCTCAGAGACGGCCTTGCCGCGGTGACGAAGTTTGCCGCGACGCTGTGAGCGGCGAAAACACGCGATAAATAAAAGAAATCCGTCCGGTCATCGACCGGACGGATTTTTGACTTGTAAGGGGTTCACGCCTTGGCCCTGTTCCCGCGCATGAAGTGCAGAATAAGGCCGATGGCCGCGCCGATAAGCGTCGGGCAGATCCAGCCGAGGCCGAGGTCGGCAAACGGTAGGTACTGCTGACCGAACGCCTTGATGGCCGGACCGTGGATGGCGTTGAACACGCTCTCGGGCAGCGCGATGATCAGATCGTAAACGGCAGCGATGAGCGTGAAGCCGATCGTCCAGCAGTACACCGTGCGGTCGTGGCCGAAGAATTTACCGAGCAGCGCCAGCGCAATGAGCGCGATGGAGAGCGGATAGAGGAACATCAGCACCGGCAGCGAATAGCTGATGATGGCGCTGAGGCCGAGGTTCGCAAACAGCAGCGATACAAGGCTGAAAATGATTGCCCAGATGCGGTACTTTGGCCCGTCGGGGAAGAGCGCGCTGAACGTCTCGGCGCAGCTCGTGATGAGACCGACGGCGGTCTTGAGGCACGCGAGCGTCACCGTGGCGGCGAGGATGAAGAGACCGGCGGAGCCGAGGTAGTGCTGTGCGATCTGCGCGAGCGCCGTGCCGCCGTTCTCGCTGGCTTCAAGCACGCCGCGGCTCTGCGTGCCGGCGATCGTGACGGCGATGTAGATGAACGCCATCAGAAGGCTGCTGAAAATGCCCGCGCGGACGGTGCTCCCCGCCACAGCGGTGGGATCGTCCACGCCGAGGTCACGGATGACCTGCACGACGATGATGCCGAAGGCAAGACTCGCCAGCGCGTCCATGGTGTTGTACCCTTCGAGGAAACCAGCGAAAAACGGCTGGGACGCGTAGTCGCCGAGCGGCTCGACATCCGCGATGGCCGCACTCGGAGAGAGGAGCGCGACGACGACCAGAATGGCGAGGAAGACGAGAAAGCAGGGGTTCAGAATTTTGCCGACCCAGGTCAGGATCTTGCCAGGGCGCAGTGCGAAAAAGAGCGCCGCAGCGAAAAACGCTACCGAGAAGAGCAGCAGGTACAGTGTGTTACTGCCATTTTGCGGAAGCACCTGCTCAAGTCCCACGGTGAATGACGTCGTCGCGCAGCGGGGAATGGCGAAAAACGGCCCAATGGTCAGATACAGCGCGCAGGTGAAGAACATCGCGTAGGGGCGGTTGACCTTGCTGCTCAGGTCAAAAAGACCGTTGGAGCGGCTGATGCCGAGCGCGGCCACGCCGAGCAGCGGCAGGCCCACGCCCGTGATGAGAAGCCCCAGAATGGCCTGCCAAACGTTGGAACCGGCCATCTGGCCGAGGTGCACGGGGAAAATAAGGTTACCTGCGCCGAAAAACAGGCCGAAGAGCATGCTGGCAACATAGGTGTATTCCTTGGCGGTGAGCTTGCGTTTCATGGTAAAAAATTTCCTTTCATGGCGGTGGGGCAAAAATGCCCCGTCCTGAATGATTCGGGTAACAAAAAAATCGGTCTGTTCCCGCGCTCTGACATTGCAAGGGGATACCCCCATGCTTGTGGAACATTCCACAAGTGCTTTGCCAGATCAATGGAGCATACCGGATCCATGCTGCCGATCATTGCAGACAGCGAATCAAACCGAGCCTTGGAAAATGAGGTCGATCAAACCGCTGCCGACTGCTTCGACGACATAGATTCGGACGAATGCCCCTCTACGCCAACGATCAGTCGCCAGCTTACTCCAAAATTGACATTTTTGGACGTAACCATGGTGTTCAAACGATCGCCTCCTTTGCTGCGGAAATTGGCATCATTATACCATGTCATTACATTTTGTCAAGTATCAATGAGGAAATGATATGTTAAAATCGGAAGCGAAAAATTGGGCCGATGGATGAAGCTTCATTCAAGCCACGCAAAGAAGCATGCGGCGCGATAATGCGCCACCTTGCGGTAAAGGCGCGAAAACAGACTGCTTTCGCACCTTTTCGGTAAATAAAAAGATCAGAACACAACGACGAGCAGCATCTTGAACTGCTCCTGTCCGTACACCGCGTGCGGATGGCGCGCGGGCATGACGATGCTCTCGCCCTCGTGCAGGATGTGCTCGACGCCGTCGATCGTGATCCGACCCACGCCGTCGAGGCAGGTGACCATCGCGTCGCCGCCGGATTCGTGGGTGCTGATCTCCTCACCCTTGTCAAACGAGAAGAGCGTGATGCTCACGTGCTCGTTCTGCGCCAGCGTGCGGCTGACGACCTGACCGGACTGATAGGCGACCTGATCGCGCAGGGTCAGAACCTCTGCCTTGCTGATATTTTTCATACCGTCCATGATAGTTTTCCTCCTGTTGAAACGCGCGGCGTTTACCGCCGCGCGTGATATGACTTTCTTATCATGCCCTTTTTGCGGAAAAAGGCAACGATTATTTTGCTTTGTGCGCCAGCACGCAGTACCACTCGCTGTTTTCGATGTCAAACGCGCCGAACTGCACGGGAAAGGCCTTGACCTGAATGTCCTGATAGCCGAGCTGCGTGAGCTTGTCGAGCAGTAATTTCTGCGGCACGGGGTGGTAGTGCTCCTCAAAACGCTCTTTTTGGAAGATTTTGTTATCGCGCTCGAAGGTGTAGACAAGATTGAAGACAATGGAGCCGTCGGATAAATGGTCCCAGACCTGCATGAGGTTCACGCGGTCGCCGTTTGGCAGAAAGGCGGGATTGTAGCAGTAAAAACGCTTTTTCTGCCCCACGATACGGTCCCAGTTGCGAAGGTCGAAGTAGAGGTAGCCTCCGGGCTCCACGAGCGCGTCCATCTGCCCCAAAACGCCGGTGATCTCGTTGTTTGTCACGTAGGCAAGCGAGTTGCCGGTGCTCATCACGCAGTCGAAGCTGCGGTCAAAATGAGACGTCAGGTCGCGGAAATCGCTCTGCCGCAGGTCGATGGCGATGCCACGCTCGTCCGCCTTTTTGCGGCAGCGCGCGAGCATGCTGCCGCTCAAATCGGAGCCGTACAGCGAGACGCCGAGCTGCCCGAGCGGCAGCGTGAGCGAGCCCGTCCCGATGCTCACATCGAGCGCCGAGCGAATGGGCCTGCCGTCGAAAACGGTCTGCCAGTGGGAGAGGGTCTGTGCATCCTTTTTCGGGGAGTCGAAGAGGTCGTAGATGTCGGTGCGGTCGTAGACGCTGGCCATAGTGAATGTTCCTCCTGATAAAATATTGGATCGCGCCCCGCGCTCAGCGCTTTTTGCGCTGGGACGAGGACGGGATGTCCATCTCCGCGCGGTACTTGGCGACAGCGCGGCGGCTGACCTCGATGC
>OMGK01001026.1_pt1 | contig 16810 bp, 1 predicted proteins | sample 1645881 | NCBI WGS metagenome assembly OMGK01 (sample SAMN00849303, study PRJEB25192) | human gut metagenome
CCTGACATAGAGTCACTCTTTGCAGTTGCTTCATCAGGACGAATTGCAACCTTTGAACTTGTGCTTGCCGCTACGGCATTAACCTGTACATAGTTAGTATCATACTTAATCTTTGCAACATACTTACCGGTTGTCTTATCATATGTAACATTGTAATTTTCACCGATTGTTATACCTGTCGGCTTGTACTCAAGCTTATCAACAGTAAGGCTTCCCAAACGAGAATCTGCTGTTTTCTTGTAAATACGTAGTGTATATTCATTAACCGCACCCAATGTTGTTGTTACCTTTAGAGCAATATCCATATAACCCTTGTCATTGAAGTTCAAGGTTACATCTTCGGTTGTTGTATATGAATATACGTTGCCGTTCTCAATTTGAACTTGTCCGTTAGTTACTGCAGTTGTCAATGTTACAGACGCTGTCTTAGCATCGTCATCAACTGCCCATACATACATTAACTTTTCATTACCGTCTTCTTTTACAAGAGTTGAGTTAATATAGCCGCTGTTATCAACTGATACAAACGGATCACTCTCTTCATCAAGCTTGAAAATTGTAAGTATGTACGGAGCACCGTCAAGCGAATCGGCTGTCAATTTAATATATGTCTTATCTGATGTCTTTGTATTATCAAGGATAAATCCGTCATATGTGAATTCACCAGGTGTTGTTGCCTCCTTTACGGCATTTAGCAAACCATCAGGAGTGTATGTTACCTTTGCGACATCTCCGATCATAGGAGTTGTGATGATGTTAATATTAGCAACATCCTTAATCGGGATTACAACCTCGTAGTTCTGAGTATCACTCGGATTCTTCTGGTACGCGGTATATGTATTAAGCACATTTCCGCTTGCATCAACGATTTCTACCTTAATTTCCTTGATTGTTGTCGCCTCAGACTGTCTGTAAATAGTCAATGAATGGTTTGATACAGTTCCGTCTTGTGCTGTTACTTTAATAGGAATGACCTTATATGTTTCATTTGCCGACATTGTAATCTTCTGTACGTCATAGTAACCGTCATGACCGTTATCCTTGTCATGATCGCTGTTTACAGTTACATTCGCAATAGAGATTTTAGCTGACGGAGAAACTTGGCTATAGATATAAATATCTCTATCCTTAGCATCGCCGGTTTCCTTAATGATTGCATAATAGTTACCTGTATTACCTATCAGAACACCATTTCTTACATAATCCGATACTGCCGCATCTTTCAATTTAATATGGTTTTCAGGTTGGTCATAATAAACCCAATCAGCTACATCTGTAGCAGGATCGTTTTCACCAACTTTTACAACTCTCAAATCACCGTCATTTGAGTATCTTGTTGTATGAGCTTTATATATTCCGTCAAAGCTTGTGTTGCTGTTCTTAAACTCGAAGTAATAATTATCTTCAAGTTCACTGATCGGTACATCTGTAAATTCATAGTATCCTATAAACTTAGGGTCTTTTGAACCAATATTTGCGTCTGTCAACAATGTACCCATAACAGGATTTTGACCGTTCTTATCTACCATATAGATAACATCTGCGTCTACAATACTCTTAACGTGTACCGTTACAGTTGTAGCATTAGGAATTGTTGTTTGTACAAGACCTGTATAAACACTCTTTAGAGGATCAACAAGCTTATAAGACTTATCGCCTACCACAGATATTATCTCTGTATATTCATCACTGTCAAGATAACCCTTTTCAACTGCGGCTTGAGTTGCTGTGTCATCAAGTTTTGAATAATCAAATACGATTGCTTCAACATGATTATCGCTTGCATCGGCAACTTCTACATATGCAGTTTGTTTTGTACCTGTCTTTACATCTGTTACAACAAGCGTTGCAACACCTTCCTTAGTCTTTCCGCTTACTTTACCGTCTGAATCTACAGATACAAGTGAACCAGGAATAAGAGCAGTTACTCCATCCTTATCCATTTCATTCGTGATTTCCCATTTGTATGTGTTACCTGTTGTTGCATTATCTTTAATCAAGTTAAATCTATTGAATGAAACTTTCATCTGATAAGGTGCGGAACCGATATAAAGTTTCAAGCTTGAAGGAATAAGCTTCATCGCTCTGCCTGTTACAAGCACAGGGCTGAATTCGTTAGAATCAGATGCGTTTGTTGTACCAGGTTTATAGTGCGCAGGATCTTCACCCGCATAAGCGTCACCCAACTGACCGTGTATATTTTCACCGAAGCTCCATACGTATCCGTCTTCAAGTACAACGTATGATGTTGCACCACCTGTTGCAACCGAAATTGCCGACAGACTTCCGTCATCAACAGTTACTTCTACAGGAGATACTTTGTCATCAGATGTTGTTACATTACCGATACCCAAACGTCCAAGGTCTGCACTACCCCAGCTCATCACTCTTCCGTCTGCTGTTATCGCAATATTGTGCAATGCACCGACTGAAATATCAACTGCGTAGTTATTAGTACCGTCAAATACATCTACATAGTTAGGAGCGTAGTATAACAAGCTTCCGCTTTCGGCAATACCTTGTCCAAGCTGACCTTCACTGTTAGCGCCCCACGATATAATTCTGCCGTTATCAAGCATTGCAACAACGTGATATAAACCATCATACGTTCTTAAAATATGACCGTTAAATTCATCACCAAGGTCTATCTGTACAGGGTAAGCATAGTAACGATTATTTGTATTATCAATTTGGTGATTCGAGTTTTCACCCCAACCCCAAAGTGTACCGTCATAACGTACTGCCTTTGTTGCGCTACCGCCTGCACCGATACTAATGCTGATAACTTTGTTCAAGCCTTGTGCTACAACCGGAGTGCTTGATCTCTTGCTTGTATCCTTTGAAGGAGCACCAAGCTGACCTAAGCTGTTGTCACCAAAGCTATATACGTATCCGTCTGCACCAAGTACCATTGTATGTTGTTTACCTGCCGAGATAGATACTATTTCAGGCAGACTTTCTACCTTTTGAGGTGTTGATACGACTATGCTTGCATTACCCAAACCAAGCTGACCGTAATCATTATGACCCCATGTATAAACTTCACCGTCACGGGTAAGTGCGATTGAATGATATTCACCTGCGTGAACAGATACAATATCCTTACCGTTTAATGCTGTTACATTTATAGGTTCATATGCACAAGATACGCTGCCGTCACCAAGCTGACCGTATTCATTGTTACCCCATGTCCAAACTGTTCCGTCCGACTTAAGAGCGATAACATGAGAGTTACCTGCTGAAATCATAGGAGCTGTCTGTGCGTCTTTATCTATTACATGAACGATACATACTGATGTAAGGTTGCCCTTCTTAACAACGATATGAGTAATACCAATCTTATTACCTGTAATCTCGCCGTCATCACCAACTGCCGTAACACCTGCAATAGCTGTATTCTTACTTTCAAATGAGATACTTCCAGGATTAGCATAATCAGTAATCAAGTTGAACTTCTTACCCGAATATGTGTCAAGAGTAGCTGTTTCTCCGACATGAATTGTCATTTCATATTTAGAAATAAGTTCTGTTCTTTCACCGATTAGAACCGGAACATAACTCTTTGTTTCGTTTCTGGCAACCGGTGTACCAAGTGAATAGTCACCATAACCGTAAACGTCACCATTCCTTGTATAGAATACTGAATATTCATCACCAAGACTTACACCTGCGATTGCGAAATCGTTATATGATGACTTGATAGTATCAATAACAGCATTTGCAATAGGTATATTTCTTTCAACAGTGTCACCTATACCAAGTTGACCCTTATTATTTTGACCGAATACATACATATTACCATCCTTACCGATAACTGTACTGTATTTATTACCGGCTGCTATGGTTACTGCATCTGTTAAATCTTTGTGCATGTATTTTTTGTTGCACTCGGTGTATTACCAAGCTGACCGTGTTGGTCACTGCCTGTTGCATAAACGTTTGATGTAAATGCAAGAGCAATACTATGATCATATCCTGCAGCTATAGCAACTATAGCTTCGGTATCTCTTACTTCTGTCGGCAACCACAATTCACCTGTGTTATTACCGACTCCGCCTTGTCCCGAATCATTAGCGCCCATTGCCCAAATTGTTCCGTTTGAACGCAATAGCAATGCATTTTCACTGCCTGCCGAAATAGCAGTTACACTGTCAACTGTTGATACGCTCTGAGGAGTAGCATATGCCGTACCGATATTACCGATACCAAGTTGGCCCTTATTGTTGCTGCCCCATGTCCATACATTACCGTACTTATCAAGAGCCATACCGAACGCATCACCTGCTGCAACGTTAATTATGTTGCTTAGTCCGTCAATCTTTGCGAATGATGTACGAGCCGATATTGCTGTTGATGCAACTCCAAGCTGACTGCAGTCATTCAGACCTGTTGAGTAAACAGTTCCGTCTGATGCTACGGCAAGTGCAAATTCTTCACCGACTGCAATATCAATAAACTTAACACCTGACGGTGTTACATCAGTAGGTTCATCAACAGATATTGTGTTGCCTGTACCAAGCTGACCGTTCTTGTTTATACCCCATGCCCAAAGAGTTCCGTCTGCTCTTAGAGCAAGTGAATGGTTACCCTTCGTTATAGCCTTAGGTTCAAATCCTACATTATTATTTGATACGATTACTTTTATGTATGCACTCTTTTGACTGTATTTGTTTTCAGCCGCAGAAATGTATGCCGTACCTGCTTTATTCGCAGTTGCAACGCCTGTTGATTTCAAGTACACCAAGGTCACTTGAAACAAACTCAAATTCATTCATACTAAGTATGCCGCTCTGATATAGATTGAATACATTAAATCCTGCATCCAAATCCTTAACATCATCGACATTCATATAGATTGTGCCATAAAGAGCTGTACCGTTTTCATAAATAACAACTTCGTTACCGCCAACCATTAGAGGTACATTCTTATCAATTTGTGTACCGTCACCAAGCTGACCGTATTCATTACTACCTACAATCCAAACGTTTCCGTTTTCATCGACTGCCATCTGATGATTTGAGCCGCCTGCAACAAGGTCAAACTTCAAATCATCTGATGATTTAATAACCTTAGCAGGTACATACTTCTCTGTTGTGTTGCCGATACCAAGCTGACCGTATTCATTTGCACCCCATCTGTAAATGTCACCATTTACATCAATCGCGGCTGAAACGAATTTACTTGCTGAAATATCAACAATTCCCGACAGATATGAATCTCCCGAATTTTGTTCGCCTTTATAAACCTTTACCGGAACAGTACTTGCTGTTCTGCTGTTTGTACCAAGTTGACCGTGTTCATTTGCGCCTAATGCCCAAACATTTCCGTTAGTATCAAGAGCAAGAAGATGGTTCGTACCGTGTGCAATCTTCAAGATTGAAAGTTCATTTCCGTTATCGTCCTTGTATCCCATTACCTTTGTAGGAATGTTATCCTTAGACATCTTCCAAACTTCACCGCTTATACTTAGAGCATAATTGCCGCTTACTTGAAGAATGTTATTCAAACCTGAAACGATTGATGCGTAATTTTGATTATCGTATTCTTCTCCAAATACTGCAACTGTACCGTTTGCAAGTAGGATATATGCTGTATTGCCGTGAGTTGAAATTCCAACTGCACCTTCTACATCTGTACCGTCTTTGTATTTAACTGTGTCAATACCGGTAGCCGATCTGTCATCATTACCGTTACCAAGCTGACCATTGTTATTATTACCCCACGAGTAAACTTTACTGCTCATTCCTATTGCAAGATTATACTTATCACCTGCCGCAATCAGAACAGCTTGTTCATTGTTTGCACCTAACGTCACCTTCTTAGGTTCAAGTGACATTCCGTTTTCTGTTTCATATCCAAGTTGATTTGAGTCATTCAGACCCCAAGTCCATACAGTACCGTCATACTTAAGGGCAATGCTGTGTCCTTTGCCGCCGTCTACCATCGGGTAGATACCACCGTTTTGACCTACGTAAACCGTTACATAACCGATTGTGTTTGAAGATGTCTTAACAACCTTCAAGATTGCTTTACCGTCTTTAACACCTGTTATTGTAAGTCCGTCGCTTTCTACCCTAACAACTGATGTATCAAGTGATTCAACTGTATAACTGTTATCGGTTGATGTAGTCTTACCTAATAGATTTAGATATTCGGCAATCGTTACCGTAAGTGCATTATTATTAGTGTCACCTACAGAAACATTAACGCTTGAACCCTTATCCAATCTGATAACCTGCGGTTTAACGCTAAGTTGCATTTTACCCGCAATTACAGGAATATATGCATTCGCATTATCCTGATTACCAAGCTGGCTGTATTCATTTGCACCGAAACTCCATACATAACCGTCACTGTCAATAGTTACTGTATGGTTAATACCTGCAGCAACAAAGATAATATTCTTTGCAGAATCAATGTATTCAACCTTTGAAGGGCTCTTATAGTCCTTCTTAATCTTCTGACCTGACTGATACTTTTCTTCATTGATACCCCATGCATATACGTCACCATTTTCTGTTATGGCTACGCTGTAACGATAACCGGCTGCAATATCAATTACCTTGCCAAGTGTGCTTATAAATTGAATATCGTTTGTACCAACTGAACTTATATCGCTCAATTCACCGACACCAAGTTCACCGTTCTTGTTATCACCGAATGTATATAGGCCTCCGTCTCTTGCTATAAGAAGAGTATGGGTTGTATCAATATTAGTTGCGCTGCCGTCACCGACGTGGTCATTAGATGCAACCTTTATAAAACGTACATCTTTAGTATCTTTTTGAATTATTACCGATGACGCATTCTTATTAGGAATTTGCCATATTGTACCGTCAGCCTTTAGACCGTATTTGCCTGAAATTTGAATCATTCTCTCGAACAAATCAAGCTGAATAGGTTTACTACCATAACCTGTATTGTTATTGATATTACCCCATGCGTAAATATGTCCGTCCTTATCAAGCGCATAGCTTGTTGTTTCGCCGACACCGATTTCAACAGCCTTTGTGCTGTCAGGAAGATTAACCTGTACAGGTTTATTAGAATTGTTACGTGTACCGTTTCCAAGCTGACCTAGGTCATTTCTTCCCCAAGTCCATACTTTACCTGTATTGTCAACAGCTACAGTATGACCGTTACCCGTTTCAATTCTTGTAATATAATTTGAAGGATTACCGAAATCAAAAGTAATCTCTGTAGGTACAATTCTGTTTTCTTTGCCTTGGTCACCAAGTTGACCTAAGTCATTTTTACCCCATGTATATACTTTACCGTCTTTATCAAGTGCAACAGTAAATCCTTCACCTGCGGCTACCTGCGGAAGGGTCTTATAGCCGTTCATAAGAACAGTTACTTCAACAGTTGTTTGTCTGCCGCCGCCTGATACGATAATCTGTGTCTTACCTGTTGATACAGGATTGATTGTCAAGCCACTTACAGATGCAATGTTTCCGTTTATTGAACTTGCGCTGAAGTTTACACTTGAATCTGTATTCTGTATTACATTGAAGAACTTATTATAAACCGGATTGATAACTGATGTTTCACCCTCATGAAGTGTTACAAAATATTCATCAAGTGAAATATAATCTTCACCCGTCTTTGCCGGAACAAGTTCATTTGTTTCTGTATCTGACGATTGACCTGCCGTACCGTTACCGATTTGACCAAGGTCACTTGCACCCCATGTATATACATATCCGTCTGTTAATATTGCAGAAGTATTTGTTCCGCCTACTGCAACACCCCAAACATTAGTGTTATTTACAGGGATATATGTCGGTTTAGATACCTTTTCTGTCTGGCTGTTATCACCAATCTGGCCACGACTGCCCGCACCCCAAGTATAAACCTTACCGCTATCTGTAAGTGCAGCTATATGCGTTTGAGCAGAACGCGAACCGCCAAACTGTAAATCAACAATACCGCTTGTTTCATTAGGTATGTTAATTTGAGATACTAACGAAACTTTTTCGCCTGCGGCATCATTCAATACTTGATAATACTGATTATTACCCCATACAAATGCTCTGCCGTCAGCAGTCATAAATGCTGAGTTATAAGGACCTGCCGAAAGTGCGGCTGCCTCAACTTTATCACCGGTTGAAGAATTTGCATCTACAGGTAAATCTACTTCTACAATAGTTGCAGTATATGTATTACCGTCTTTTGTTGTGTCAACACCAAGTTGTTTTTCTGTATTGTCACCGACTATCCACATAGTTTTGTTACCAAGAAGTAACATTGTATGTGCGGCGCCGGCTGCTATATCAACTACTCCGCCAAGTGTACCGTTACCGCCAACACCTCTCATTAATACCGGAGTCGGATGTTGAGAACCGTTTACATCTGCTGTTCCAAGCTGACCTCTTGTATTATTACCGAAGCTATATACATATCCGTCATCTGTTAAAACAACCGAATAATCAGCACCTGCAGCTACCTTTACCGCAAATACATTTGAAAGTGCCTTAACCAATACAGGCAATGATGCACTGTCATATTTATAAGCACTTATACCAAGCTGACCATAGTTATTCATTCCCCATGCATAGATTTGACCATTCTTATCTACTGCAAGAACATGGTCCGGACCTGCCGCAATATCAACGATTGTTTCAGCGTCAAGGTCAAATCTCTGGTCATTATTAGGATTAATATATTGATCAATTCTTGTAGGAGTTGCAATTACAGGAGTTGCTGTATCAATACCTACTCTGCCGTTAGTATTTGAACCCCAACCCCAAATTGTTCCGTCTGCTTTCAATGCGATTACATAACCGTCACCGATTGCAATCTTAGGATTTGTAAATCCTTCAGAAACCGTGATATGAGTTGCAACAGTCTTACCTGTAAGCGAATCTGTTGCAATAAGAACAGTTGAACCTGTCTTAAGTCCCCTAACCTTTACAGTAGTTGATGTCAAACCACCTGTTGCGGCTGAAGGAGTTGATGATACGATTTCTGCAATATTTGGATTTAGTATCCTCCATGTAACTTCGCTTGTGGTGGTTGTTGATGTATTAAACAATGAGAATACTGTAGCCGATGAAGTTGCAGTTACATCTGCTTCATCTGTCGGATGAAGTCTTAGAACCTTTGAATCAAGTGAAACCGGACTACTGCCGACAACTACCGGATAAGGACTGTTATCTGTTGTTTGGTCACCAAGCTGACCTTGATTGTTAAGACCCCATACGTATACTCCGCCTGTCTTAGAAACGGCAAGTACATGAGATGCATTATCACCTGATTCAACCATCATGATATTTGATAGTTTTTCTGTTCCGCTGTTATTCTTATCAACAAGAGTTGGAAGTGTTGAAATTCCTCCCGTAACTCCGTGACCTAATTGACCTACATGGTTATAACCCCATGCATATACATTTGCATCTGCAGTATTGGTAAGTGCAACATGGAATCTGTAACCTGCTGTAATTTGCGAAATATCCGTCAAAGGATTTGTTCCGTCTGTTGTTACTCTTACAGGATATACATTAGTCCAGTTTGTTGTATCTGTACCTGTAATGCCTTCTGTATTAATACCTGTAGAATATACATAGTTATCAAAAGCATCAGTAGGATCTGTTATATTGTCTTTTAGTTCAAATGTTACATATGCGCCATGATGGTCACCGCGACCAAGACTTACAACACCCTTGAATTCACCGCCATCGGCACTCTTCTGCATCTTTTGAACAAGACTCGAATTACTTGTATTACCTACACCGCGTTCACCGTATCCGTTATAACCCACTGTGAATACTGTTGAATCTCTGTTCAAAATTGCTGTTGAATAAGTACCAACTTCTGCATCAAATGCATTATTAACACCGATAATCTTATTCGGTAATGTATTATTTGCACCGTTTGTACCTAAGTTACCATAATTGTTATAGCCCCAAGCATAAGCAGTACCGTCATCCATGATTACTATAGCACTATGAACACCGGCTCTTATCTTAACAGCTTTGTTTGAAAGACCTGCACCGAAGAAACCGTTACCATCTGTACTCTTAACCTTTATCGGATAGTATTGATAGTAATCGCTGCCTGTACCCTGTCCGAGTGCAGCATAGTAGTTACGTCCCCATGCATAGACGCTTCCATCTCTTGTCAATGCATATGCTGCATAAATGTTAGCTGAAATATCAATTACATCTTCAAGAGGTGAACCGTTATCAAGGACTACCTGTACAGGAGCTCCTGATTGAGTAACTGTCTTGTCGTTAATACCAAGCTCACCGTATGTATTTTCACCCCATGTCCAAACTGTTCCGTCTGCCTTTAGGGCGATTGAGAAGTAATCACCCGCATCAATCTTAGGGAATACAGCTGTTCCGTTGTCAACTGCCGACTGATAGTCTGCAGGAAGAACATTAACCTCTATCAATGCATATAAGCTTGTATCCTTATCTGCAACAACAATGTTTGCCTTACCTACGCCAACAAACGAAAGCTGGTTATTAAGTCCGACTGTAACAACGTTTGTATCTGTAGATGCGATTCTAAATGTACCTATATCTGTGATATGGTCTTCAAATACGTTAAAGCCCGAAACAATACTCGGTACAAAGCTTCTTGAAGGAGCACCTTCATATGTTGTAATTTCATTATTTGTTATACCGGTAAGCTTAATCTTTTTAGTACCGACAGCTGTAGGATAATTGTTGTTATCAAAACCGCCGTTACCGATTTGACCTTGAGTACCAAGACCCCAAGCATATACGTCACCGTCTGTTTTTATAACTGCAGAATGACTGCCGTTGTTACTTGCATCTGCCCAGATTACTCTGTCAAGATTATTAGTACCGTTTTCATCTTTAACGTTTGTAAACTTGCTTTCTGACAGATTTGTAGAACCTACGCCAAGCATTCCGTAATCATTCTTACCTGTTGCAAGAAGTTCCTTACCGTTTTCCTTAATTGCAAATGTAGATCTTGCTCCGCTGATACGGATTACATTATCTATATTGTTATTCTTTCTTGGCAAGCCGTCTGAATTAACAACACCAAGCTGACTGTCTACACCTTTACCCCAAACATATGTTTCCTTGTTTTCGGTAATTGCAAATCCACTGCCGTAACCCGCAGCGATTGCTACAACTTTATCATCAATAGAAACTTGAGATTTTGCTGCTACACTTGTAGAAAGCTTACTTGTACCGTGTTCAATACTGCCGTTATATCCCCAAGCATATACTCTGCCTGATTCTGCAAGAGAATAGCTTGTAGCATTTCTGCCGCCTGCTATTGCTATTGCTCTTGATACACCTGTATATATCGGTGAAAGGATATAACCTGCACTACCACTCTTGATTTGTCCGTTGTAATTCTTACCCCAGCCATATACGTCCATTGTATCTGTAATTGCAAGTGCAAATTCATCCACACCTGAACCGCCGACTGAAATATCAGTTACAAGCAAGCCGTTATTTACAAATGACTGAATCATTTGAGGAGTATTAAGCTGAACGCTTGTTACCAAGCCTTGACCAAGCTGTCCATAATTATTTACACCCCATGTCCAAAGATGTCCGTCAAAATCAAGCGCCATTACGAAATTATCGCCTACAGCAATCTTTTTAATATTTGACATAACCTTTCGAGGTTCTGTTTCCATACCGCCTGTGTATCCAAGGCCAAGTTGTCCTGAAGCATTATTACCCCATGACCAAACTGTTCCGTTTGCCTTTAGAGCTACAGTAAATGTTTGACCTGCCTCTACCATTGGATATGTTACGTATTCGTCTTTATCAGGCACTACTGAAACTAAGACATAAAGAGTATTAATTACATTATCTGCACTGTCTTTAATCTTAATTTGAACATATGTCTGTCCGACAGTTTTACCTGTTACTATACCGTTTGAATCAACCGTTGCAACATTGCTGTCCCATACGTCAAATTCCTGACTGTATGTGGCTGCCGCATCAGCTGATGAGAATAGGTTAAATGAACCCTTAATATCAATTATATTACCAATGTTTTGTTGCTTGTCAATCTTAGCAAGTATTTCTCTTTCCTTGACTAAAATTGTAGGCTCTGCACCTATCATTTGTGCAACATTGATTTTGTCGCCTGCATTTTGCAATGCAAGCTGTGAAGAAGTATTATCACCAACTGACCAAACGCTACCGTTTGAATCAATATATAGTGAGTGTGCACCGTTTCTTGATGATGATGCACCTATTGCATCAGTTGCTGTTGTACCGTCATTCTTCGCAAATTCCGAATACGGAACCATTGAAGTTGAGTTGTCTTCAGAACCGTTTGCAAGTTGACCGTGGTCGCCTAAACCTGATATTTTAAGCTGGCTGTCTTTATCTATTGTATATATGCTGTCACCACCGCCGATTATCGCTGTATTATCACGTCCAAGCATTTCTGTCGGAGTTCTGAGCGTTGATGTATTATTCGGCGAAATTGCATAGTATGCGTTATTACCCCATGCATATGTCTTTGTCGAAGGCTTGCTTGAAGCATCAAGAGAATATGTAACAGCTATACCGTTTTGGTTACCTGCACCGATTGCCATTGCTCTGTTATCAAGCGGTACTAATGTATATACTGAACCTGACGTTCCGCCTGTTCCGTATTCATATGCATAGTTCTTACCTAATGCATATACAAGACCGTTTGAAGTAAGCGTATAAACCGTTGCACCTCTGCCGGCTGCAACATCTACCGCATTAACTGCCGGAGATACAACAGGAGTATTGTAGCTTGCGTCATTTGCAATCTTTAATTGTCTGTATTCATTTGAACCGAAACCATATACGTTACCGTTTGAATCAAGTGCAACAACAAATATCTTCTCGTCATTCAATCCGCCTGCGGCAATCGCAACGATATTTTCAAGATATGTCTTATCTGCATTGCCTTGGTTCTGTTCACCCTTCAATACCTGTACCGGTACATTTGAGCTTACAGTTGTTCCGTTGCCAAGCTGACCGTTGTCATTTCTACCCCATGTCCAGACTGTTCCGTCTGTCTTTAGAGCTACCGCTGTCTGACCTGCTGCCGCAATCTTTATAATATCGCTTAAAGAGTCTATCTTTTCCGGATATACAACTGTTCCGTTTGATACACCGTTACCAAGCTGACCGTATGTATTTTGACCCCATGTCCAAACTGTTCCGTCTGCCTTTAGAGCAACAGTAAAGTCTGTACCTGCAGCTACCTGCGGATATGCTACACTTGTTTTTCCGACCGTCAAATCTGACGGACGCACTTCTACCTTAACAAGACCTGTTGTTAGAGGGTCGTTTGCAATAGATACTATAACATATGTTGTACCTACACCCACCGGCGTAATTTCACCGGTATCAGGATTTACAGTTATAATATTATTGTTTCCGTCATATGTCTGCCATAGAAGCTTAGCATCTGTCTTACCGCCGTTATTTGAGTTGAATACATTAAACGAATCAACTGACGGTGCCGGAATTGTTACACTTCCGCCATTTACCTTTAATGAATATAGATATTGACTCATTGTCAGGTAAGATGCACCAACTCTTACAGGAGTCGACTCATCTTTATTTGAACCGTTGCCAAGTTTATAGTATGAATTATTTCCCCAAGCCCAAACACTACCGTTTGACTTGATTGCATACATTGATTGACCCGGTCTTTCATCAGCTGTTACTGCCGCATTAATTATATCTTCAAGATATGTACCCTCTTCACCTGAGTCACCTGCAAGTACATTGCCTACTACACCGAACTTAGAATTCGGTCCTTGTCCTGTTGCATATATACCCGCTTGACCTGATGTATAAAGTCTTCCGTCTGTCATTAAAACAACCGAACTCAATGACGCATCTGCAAATACAGGAGATGCTGTAATTGTCGTTGACGGATAATTTATAAGTTTAATTAAGTAATCAGCGCCTATTCCGCTTGCTGATTCGACATGAACTTTTACAAGTTGTTCAAACTTATCATTACCTGATGTTGCGACATTATATGTATTCAAGCTTGCACCGGCATAGCTTGTGTCATCGCCCTCTGTAAAGACATTACCGTCAAGGGCAGTCATTTCGACATTATAGAATTGTACTGTTGCATTCTTGCTTGTCGCAAATACAACCGGAGTTGCCGAAACAGCACCAAGAGGCAATTCAACTTCATACAACGCGTCAGCATCTGCCGGAGCTTCATCACTTAGTACACCAAGTGCCGTTGACGCTTCACCGTTCTTCATCACAAGATTTACAGATACCTTTTTCAATGAAGTATCATCACTGTCATCGGCTTGCATTTCAATACTGTCTGCAGACATTGTTTTAATCGCCTGCTCATAATTATGTTTGCTGTAATCTGCGACAACTGTCGGTTTTGTATTAGTAGTTGAATTACCAAGACCTGTTGTACCGTAGCCTGCATAACCCCACATCATAACCAAACCGTCAGTTGTAATTGCAACTGCATTATGCCAACCTTGTTTTGCATACAATGCTTTCTTACCGTTTAAGTCAGCTTGGGTAGTTGTAATTCTGTCAGATGTTGTTCCGTTACCTGCTGAGCCATATCCGTTATATCCCCAAGATACAATTTGTCCGTCACTGCGAAGAACACTGCCAATATGTCCGATTGCGTCAGAATTAATTCTAACTGCACCGTTTAGCATTGAGTTATTCTTTGTGATATTAATCGGTACACCTGTTACATATGAATCGCTTGTATTCTTAGGATCTATTACTGACTTATAGTTTCTGCCCCATGTATATAGAGTGCCCTTTATATCAAGTGCCATTGAATATGATGCATAGTTACTGTATCCGCCTGCACCGATGTCTACGATAAAGTCACTGCCATTACCGTCGCCAAGATATGTGTTTGTATTATTGTTGCTATAACCTGTACCGACAACTCTCATAGCGACAGTCGAACTATGATCTGAAGTATCACCGTCACCAAGTGAGCCATAAATACCCCAACCCCATGCATAAACTTGACCGTCTGCCGTTAAAGCAAGGTTGTGATATGCACCGACTGCGATTTTTACGATATTTGTAAGAGGTACATTATTTGAATCAGGATCAGACTGATTTTCCTTTCTAAGTACCTGTTCAGGATGATCATGGTCACCGCCTGCAGTACCTATACCTAATTCACCGTGTGCATTGTAACCCCATGCCCAAACTGTTCCGTCTGCTTTTAGAGCTACTGTATGATAGAAACCAGGCTGAACTTGAGGGTATGCAATATAATTTGTACCTTGCGGTTCAACGTTTAGTTTGAAGAAACCTTCTGCTCCGTTTTTATCCGTTACAACAATATATGTTATACCTGTCTTTTTAGCTGTCACAACGCCTGTCTTTGCATCGACTGTTGCAACTTCTGTATCAACCGATTTAAAAGTCAAATCATCAGGAGTATATGCAGACGCTCTCAACAAGTTAAATGATGATACACCGCTGATACCGCTTAAATCAATCGAAAGAATATCTCCCTCTTGAATTGAAGTTACAATTTTACTTGTATTCTGCATCTTTAATGTGTCGTAATATATTACAACATCATTGTCAACTCCATTGTTTGTCCATGTTGCTGTCGAGATTGTAAGTTGTGGCTGACCCATATCAGATACTACCTTAACAGGTGCTTTTCTTCTATCTGTCGTACCGTCACCAAGTTGACCGTTTATGTTATAACCCCAATCCCATACAGAATAGTCTGATTGAACAGAACCCATATGGTATCCGCCTGCATATAGACTTACTGTATCCTCAAGGTAATCTTTCTTTGTTTCGCCTCCAACTACACGTGTTGCATATACATATGTAGCATCTGACTTGTCAAGACCTAATTGTCCGTATGAATTATTACCCCATGCATATACCTTTGTGAATGGATCGGCAGATGCATCTTCAATAACGCGAGCTGACATTTGCTGCATACCTGCGGCAATTTCAACCACGTCACTAAGCTCTGTTGATGCGTCTGTTTTTACAACTGTCGGTACATTTACAGTGCTTGCGCTCGTATCTACACCAAGCTGTCTTTGGGCATTATAACCCCATGTATATGCTTTTCTGTCAGTTGTTACAACACCTGCCGATACACCGCCGGCTGTAATTTGCACCACATTTTGTAAGCCTTTGTCTGTATTACCGTCGAGACCTACAGGTCGAACCGGTGTTAAAGATGATGTGTATGACTTATTACCAAGCTGACCGTTAGAATTCTGACCCCAAGTCATAACACTTCCGTCTTTTCTTAGAACTACAGCGAAATCGTTAGTGCCGTTTACCCAGTCACCGCCTGCTGCGATTTGTATTACATCGCCCAAATATACTGTATATGCCAATCCGCCGCTTACTCTTACAGGAGCATTTGAACCGGTATTTGTGTTATTACCTAACTGACCTACATTATTTTGACCCCAAGTATAAACATTACCTTTTCTGTCAAGAGCCATTGCGAATGTAGGACCTGCTGAAATTTGGATAATATCCTCCAAATAAGTGCTTGAGCTATCCTGCTCACCTGTTACAACTTGCATAGGTGTCAAACAGCTTGTTTTACTTGAATCAGTTGGGTTACCTTTTACACCGATACCTAATTGACCGTAGCTGTTATCACCCCATGCCCAAACTGTTCCGTTTTCACGAAGTGCAAGAGCATAGTAACGATTACCACCGTCAAATGTACCTCCTGCTGCAACCTGTACTACATTTGTAAGGTATTGGTTACCTGTAGCGCCACCCAATACTTGTACAGGAATAAGTGAATCCGCTGTACTGTTGTTACCAAGCTGTCCCGCAACATTGTAACCCCATGTCCAAACTGTTCCGT
>OMGK01001051.1_pt1 | contig 16572 bp, 25 predicted proteins | sample 1645881 | NCBI WGS metagenome assembly OMGK01 (sample SAMN00849303, study PRJEB25192) | human gut metagenome
ACGTTCGTCTGCCCCACGCGACCGTCCCGCAGACCATGGACGCCGCCGATTCCAGTGCCGCGATCCCGTCCTCCCTGGAAAGTCCGGGATCTTCGCCGGAATTTTTCATAACCTTCGCAAGCTGTCCTAATGACTCAGATATCTCCGCAAGCCGCCCCGCTGCATAGCCCCCGGTCCCGGACAGCTTTCTATGTACCTCACGATTTCCAAACACAAAAATCCCTCCTAACCTGCGTACCCTGTCACAAAGACCGTTCCGATCTCCATGACCAGCTTTAACGGCGCAGAATACGCCATTTTATTATATGCAGGCAGGCGGGAAATATTTGTCGGATTCCCGTATTTAATTTTTAAAAGTTAGTGACATGATTCGCCCTAGCTTGATTCATCGGCCTTAAACAGAATTTCATCCTTATTTACAAGCCCCAGTTTCTCTTTCGCGACCTTCTCAATATACTGCTTCGTCTGAACATACACGCGGTACTCCTCGAGTTCCGCGGCTCTCGCCTCTTCCTTCGCGAGGGACTTCTCAAGCGCCTGTTCCCGCGCCTGATATTCCAGATCGCGTTCTCTCAGGGAAGCGCCGCCGATATGGACTACCACAGCAAGACTCGCTACGACCACCGTGATTCCAATTAACGCCATCCGGTTGCTCAGACTGTTTTTCGATTTTCTTTTATTTCGTCTGTTCCGGTTTTCTCCCATGATTTCTCGCTTCCTTCTGGATTTTCCCTCCCGTTCTAACCAACAAAACGATTCTATCCTTTAATCTTATACCATTTTTTCAGCTTTTTCAATAGCTGAAACACATTCCGGCTAATGATTTTATCATAAAAAATCATGCCGAAAAACACACACGCAATGATGTACGCCCGAACAATACCGCTGTTCTCGTAAAACAGCAGAAGAAACGTCATGACAGCCGCATAGATCCAGTAAAAAAAATCCTCGATCCCCGTCCACAGCCGCCCATGGGGAACAAAAAAGCGGAATAGCCGCAAAAAGTCATAACTCGCCATCAAAATAAAGCCGAGCACCGTACTCATGCCAACCAGGCGGACTTCCAGAGTAAGATAGGGACTCACAAGGCACCTCCGAGTTTAAATTTCCTGCTTATTTTCTCTTTCATGGTCTCATTTTTCGTCACATGATCTATTTTCTGCGGTTACCTGAATTTTTCCTCATGAACTCTTTCATCACTGCTTTTCCACTACTTAAATAATTTTGCAAAAAATGATTCCCCGCTCTTCGCGCCGCCGCCCGCCGAATACACAAGGCTGTCCGTCCTGCCCTCAATATCGATCTCACCTTTTTCCAGACTCAGCCGGTTTACATGGAGGTCTTTTCCCTTGATGGTCAGAAGTCCCATGTCCGTGTCCAGCACGATGGTATTCTCATCGAACGAGATCACATCCAGGATCCCCGTGAGATTTCCCTGATTCCGATTATTCAAAATGATCTTATGCGCCATTCCCGGATTCTCTTCCATAAAAACCTCCTGTATATGTAAATATGTTTTAAATATATGAAGTAAAAAAATTTTTATGCTGTAATTCACAAGCGAAAACCCCAGAGAGGCCATTCTCTGGGGTTTTCATTTGGGCTAATTGCCACTGTCGTTTCCGTCTAACCGCTTGCAAATGTAGTATGCGATCACACTTGCCATAACGGAAACTCGCGCCTTACATAAAAAACCTCATCAGTTTTTTACTGTGAGGTTTTTCCTAAATATATTCAAACATTTCCTTCGTATCTTCCTTGCGGATCGTCTCCTGCACGCTCGTCACACGGACCTTGACGGCTTTTGTTCCAAATGCCACCTCAATCACATCTCCGACCTTAACTTCCGCGCTGGCTCTCGCAATCTTATCATTCAGCATCACACGGCCACTGTCGCACGCCTCGTTTGCCACGGTTCTGCGCTTGATGATACGGGATACCTTCAGATATTTGTCTAAACGCATAACTTGCTCCTTTTCTGCGGCACCATCGCCGCCGGACTTCCTGCTGCCCGCCTGTCCAGGCGAACCCCGGAAACAATTTCCCCCTCCGCAATACGCATATCACGGAGGGGATCCAAACACGTGCTGCCTACACAGCCACTTTTATCATTCTAAACAGAATTAAGCGTTAACCATATCCTTTAAAGCCTTACCAGCTTTGAATTTCGGGTTCTTGGAAGCTGCGATCGTGATCTTCTCGCCTGTAAGCGGGTTTCTTCCCTCTCTAGCCTCTCTCTCGGATACCTCGAATGTACCGAAGCCAACTAACTGTACCTTCTCACCTTTAACTAACTCTGCTGCAATAACATCTGTGAAAGCCTTCAGTGCCTTCTCAGCATCTTTCTTGGAGAGTTCTGCCTGCTCAGCAACTGCTGCGATTAATTCTGTCTTGTTCATTTGTTTTATTTCCTCCTAAAATTCATTTCAAACCTGCGGACAAAGCCTGCCCGAAGGACCTTTGCATTGCACTCTTACATTTATATATGTTTCTGCATTCTTTGTCAAGGATTTTTGCCCGTTTTTGCCGTGTTTTTGCGCACTTTTCGTCAGTGTGCGGCGGCCCGTTTTTTCTTTTCCTCCCGCTCCTGTTTCTTGATCGCTTCCCAGAGGTCCTTCTCGTTCTCCACCTCCGGAATCTCGCCTCCGAAGACCCGTGGATGGCGGCGGATCATCTTCTCGCAGATGCCGTTCACCACATCATCCACGGTAAAATTTCCCTGCTCCGCCTCGATCTCACTGTGGAACATGACCTGGAACAGGACATCCCCCAGCTCCTCGCAGAGATTTTCCGTGTCATGAGCATCGATCGCCTCCAGCACCTCCGCGCATTCCTCCACGAGATGCTTTTTCAACGTGTCATGATCCTGCGCCCGATCCCATGGACAGCCATCCTCCGCACGCAGTGTCTTCATGATCTGCTTTAAGTCCTCGAATGTATACATAGTATTTCCTCACCTTATCCGTTTTCATTCATTTTTCTGCTGTTTCGAGCCTCTGACGATCGCCCGGTCCTCTCCCCGTCGGTTCCGCCTACGCTCTCCGCCAACAGTTTTAAATACTATTTTCTACTATCATTGTAACTGGATTCTATTTCTCTGGCAATATGCATTCTGTTTTTTAACTGCAATCCATCACCGTCCATTTGTTCCAATTTAATCCGCACCAAACATACTCCACTTGTCCTCCTGAAATCTTTTATTTTTTCTACATATTTGCACCAATTGACGATTCCATGAAAAAAAGTTATACTCTTAATTGTCGTGTCTTTTGACATATCATCACTCTAATTGAGCTATTCCTCGATTACAATTTCACAGGAGGACATCATGAATATCACACAAAAACAAAAGGGCATCCTCTTTATGATCCTGTCCGCGCTTTCTTTCGCCTCCATGCAGGTCGTTGTCCGTATGAGCCGCGAAATTCCAACGATGGAGCAGATCTGCGTCCGCAATCTCTTCATCCTGATCGTTTCCTTTTTCATCATCCGTAAAAAACGTGGTTCCTACTACGGCCCGAAAAAATACCAGCCGTACCTGTTCGGCCGCTCTTTCTTCGGATTTCTGGGCCTGATCACGCTGTTCTACGCCTCCAGCCATGCTGCACAGGGAGATGTCACCGTATTAAATAAGCTCTCCCCGATCTTTGTCACACTGCTGGCTGCTGTGTTTATGAAGGAGAAGCTTTCCCCGATCCAGATCCCGGCGCTGGCACTGTCCGTTATCGGCGCATTCATCGTATTCCGTCCGAGCTTCCAGTCCGACCCATTTCCGCTGGTAGTCGCGCTGCTCTCCGCCATCACATCCGGCGTTGCGTACACGTTTCTCGGCTACTTTAAGGGAAAAGTCGACGGAATCACCGTTATCATGCACTTTTCAACCTTCAGCGTGTTCGGTTCCCTGCCGTTCGTCATCAGCAATTTCGTTATGCCAGACCCGCATCAGTTTATGCTGCTCATGCTGATCAGCCTCTTCGGCTCCCTGGGCCAGGTATTCATCACCTACGCTTACCGCTTCGCCCCGGCATCCGAGATCAGTATCTACAACTACTCCGGAATCCTGTTCAGCATCGTTCTCGGCGCAGCGATCCTCGGCGAGCCTGTAAAATCCACCTCAATCCTCGGCGGCGCATTGGTTGCGATTGCTTCGATCATGGTGTATATCTATGGGAATTCGAAGAAGCAGGCTGGGAAATAAAGTTCTTTCAGCCCAAACTAGCGTAGACCGAATAATTACGTGTATAAAGAATGTCAGAATCCGAAAAGTCTGCCCGCATGAACATAGTCTGGATACACTGTTCACCTGCGGAACCGCCACCGGCAGCTTCTTCCGGATGCATGGCAATTAGAAATATGCATTTGCATAATGCCTTTTATTTAGATCGTTTGTAACTATTCAGTACCTTCATAGTTACACGCAAAAATCCATTCCAGATCAGCTTCGCTGATGGGATTTTTGCCCTCCAGCCTATGTTTTCTTACGGTCAGCGCAGCAAGTGCGCAGACCTACTGAACAGTTACGATCGTTTTTTGATTCGTTGTAAATAAAAGTCAAAGTCCACATGATAATATTTATTGAAGTGATCTCTTCTAAAATATCATCATGTGGACTTTTTTCGTTTTTTATCTTACCAGGCATATTTTCTCAACATTTTTACTGCTGTTTCAAATCTCGCCCAGCCTCAATTCTCAGCTCTCCATCTGCCGTCCCAGGAATCCCGCCGCCGTCGCCGCCAAACGCACCTCCGCATCCGCGAACTTCGCCCTCGGCTCCCTGCTCATCACAATGACCGACCCGATCGCGTCACCTTCACAGATGATCGGAGTGATCACCTGCGCAGTGATTCCCTCGCTGTCATCGTCCGTCACAGGCGTGAACGCCCGCTCATCCTTTCCCGCCTGCACCGTCATCCGCTCCTGGATCACATGCTCCAGCGCCCGGCTGATAGGCTTCTGGAAAAAGTCTTTTTTCGCCCCGCCGGCCGCCGCGACCACCTGGTCCCGGTCCGTGATGCAGACCATAAGCCCTGTCGACTGCGCCATCGCGTCTGCATACTGCCCTGCAAACGCATTCAGTTCCATCATCGGCGAGTACTTCTTCAGAATGATCTCCCCCTCACGGTCCGTGAAGATCTCTAACGGCGTTCCTTCGCGCAAACGAAGTGTCCGCCTGATCTCCTTCGGAACCACCACACGTCCGAGGTCATCAATTCTTCTTACAATTCCCGTAGCTTTCATAACGTCTATTCCTCCTGCATACCACTACTTCCATATCGTGTGACTTATGGGTAGTATGTGGAAAAATGTCGGGATTATTCCTATTTTACTTCAACCAGTTCAATCTTGAAGTTCAGCTCTTTCCCCGCCATCTCATGGTTCGCGTCAAGAGTGATCATCTTCTCGTCCTTCGCGGTAACCTTCACCGGGAACGGCTGGCCGCTCTGGTTTGTGAGGTATACCTGCTGTCCAACCTCAAGGTCCTCGGAACCCGGGAGATTTGCGATCTCGAGTGTGAGGATCATATTCGGATTCGGCATTCCGTAAGCTTCCTCCGGCATCAGGTGGATCTCCTTGATCTCACCGACCTCCATATCCGCAACAGCCGCGTCAAATCCCTTGATCATCTGTCCAGCGCCACATACAAACTCTAACGGCTCGCCGCGGTCGTAGGAAGAGTCAAACTGTGTACCATCGTTAAAAGTACCTCTGTAATGTGTGCGGCATGTCTTTCCAACATTGCGTCCTGTCATCTTTAAGTTCCTCCGATATTCTCTATTATTTCCTGCACGCCTGCGTTCTATCATGGTCAGCGCGGCAAATGTGCAGACCTCATCCGCAAAACCTGCCGATAACAGGTTTTTCACGAATGTTCTATAACGAAATCATGCATTCCTATCCAGTATACCTGTTAAAAAGAATATTGGCAACTTATTTCAGGTACCGCCGCACTTCATTTTTCTGTTTCACAGCCGGATTCTGCTCACGATATCGCAAACAGCTGCATTTCCGCAATCTGTTATGCACCAAATTTTGCCACACAGGATCTTTACTGTCCCTGCCTCTTCTTTTTCTTCTCCAGCTCCTCCTGCTTCTGCCGCTCCTCTTCCAGTCCCGGAGACCATAAAAGCTCGTCGCTCTCATCGAACACGATCTCCATCACATCCTCCACGCGGCAGTCCAGAATTCTGCATAAAGTCTCCACGGTATGCGTCGAAATATATAAATTCTTCCGCAGCCTGTTCAACTGACCATTGCTGATTCCATATGTCTTGATCAGGCGATACTGGCTGATGCCTTTTCTCTGCATTGTCTCCCATAACCTTGTATATTTAACCATACCGTTTTCTCCTTTGTCTCATCTCTCGCCGTTATTTCCAGGACATTCCAGGCTGACCCGTTCAATCCATAGACTCGTAATCCGGCAGAAACCGCCTAAATTCTTCTCTTTCGGTTTCCACGCCTGCTCACCAGCGATACATTTTCTATTTTCTCATTTGTATTTCCTGCCAACATCCGCAAGATTCGACCTGTTTTTCCTTATATTTCCACAAATTCCCCTAAATATCTTTTATTCTTTACTATGGCAGAACTTCTGCCGCATTATATAAGGAAAGGAGGCGTTTCTCATGATCGATTACAGCCCGCTCTGGAACACCTTAAAGTCAAAAGGCATCAACCAGTACCGCCTGATCCGCAGCTATCATTTCAGCTCCGGCCAGCTCCATCGGATCCGTAAAAATGAACATGTATCCACACATACCCTGGAAACTCTGTGCCGGATCTTAAACTGCAGCGTTGCGGACATCGTCCGCATCTCATTTGACCGCGTGGAAAAAGAATCGTAAAAATATCTGGTCTTTATCGGAACTCTTTTCCGGTAAAGATCAGTGTCAATTCGCCTTATTTTCCTTCTCCTCGTCCTCGAAAGAAACCTCCATCACATCCTCGATCCGGCAGTCCAGGATCCGGCAGAGCGTCTCCAACGTATGCGTCGAAACATATGTATTCTTCTTCAGACGGCTCATCTGGCCGGAGCTTAAGCCAAACTCCTTGATCAACCGATATTGACTGATCTTTCTCTTCTCCATGGTCTCCCACAAGCGATTGTAACTTATCATTTTATCCTCCGTGCATATCAGCCCAACACACTTTTCAGCCCGCAAAATATCCGCAAATCTGACAAACAGTTACTCTGATGTCTTCTATATAACATACATTGACACTATTTGTATATTGCCCATATTCGGACTATATATGTTCCACGTTCGGTCACGGTCAGGTATACGACGCGCGAATGGCCAATTTTTCAGCTTATGCACGGATTCTGTGCTCTGTTTCAATCATTGTTTTCTATGAACTGACAGAATCTTCTTCTGACATTTTTTCGGATACATGGCACTCAAAAACGCCGGTCAGCCATTTCTGACTGACCGGCCATCATAATCACTGATCACACAAATTACAGGCATCCGCCTGCCGCTTTTTCATTTTCCCCTTTGCAGGCAGTTCACCTGCTGCTTTTTCATTTCCCCTTTTACAGGCAGTTCACCTGCCGCTTTTTCATATTTAATTTCCTGCGCACCTGCAGTTATTATCGCCGTCAGTCCGCTTTGCTTCCGGACTCTTATCTTCCACCTGAACCAGCAGACGTTCAAGCTGCATCTTCTCCCGGTTCCAGCGGTAAATCGTCGACTGCTCCGCGGAACAGTTTCTCTCACCATTTATCGTATCGATGATCGCCGACCTCGAATAATGCTTATGAGGAACCATGATGTCCGGGAGTTCCAGATGAACACGCCCACACACCGTACACTTGTATCGCCGCAAAACAAATGTATCCACCGTACCATCCGCAAAAATCACCTTCCGCCTCTTGCTGTCACGGATCTTCATCTCTCCACCGCACTGCGGGCATCCCGGAACGCTTGACGGAACAATATAATACATTCCATTCTGCTCTTTGATTTTGTAATTCTTTAACACGACCATATTCATTCCTCCTCCATTCGTCATATTCGTAGGACCACATCCGCCTATCGGTTCAAATAAACCTGTATTCCGGTTCTTTAGGGTTTTAACCAGAATTTCACCAAAGTTCTGCCGCCGTTTTCCGCTCATTTCTCTGGCAAACGACCACGTTTTTTCGGAAAAATTCCGGTCTGATCAACATGTTCTACTAATATAAACGTAATAAAATTGGATTTGTGACGAAAAAATGGAAAAAAATTGAAGTTTTTTACTTTCTTTTGTTACCATTTCACCTCCCGAATCTCCATAAACTCATTTTTATCCTTCCCTATCCTTCTCCACTCTTCAACTGCCGGAACATGTTCCACCATTTTTTGAAGTTCTGCTGCCAGTGCACAAGTTTTCGCACGCATAAGAATTTTTTCTCTCGCTATGCTCTCAGTATCATCACTGCAAGGCACTGTTGTTTTTACAAGCTACATTAACTTTATATTCAGCAGAGGCAGCACACTCTCCGATAAGTAATTTTTCTTCGCAAGGCACAAGAAGAAGTCGATTAAATTCATTTCCTTTCAGCTCTTCCTTACTATTATTATTCATAGACTCATCCTCACTTCTGCTCTTCGATTATTTATTTTTATACTATAAATGAGCAAATTTGAAAAACTGCACTATTAAGTCTTTCACATGCAGACATTAAGAATATTAAACGAATCAATGTCCGTGTTACATGCACAATAAGTCATAATTTTTGTGCACTTTTCGGTATTTGCTCATTTATAGTTTTATCCTTATTTTAAATTCTACCGAAGGACTTGCGTTGTACCGTTTACCCCTCAAACACGCAGCCGGGCATCCTCTTCTCACCCTCTACCTGCAATATCCCTCCTCAACTTCCTCAAAATCCCCTCTTCCGCCTCCTCATCCAACGGCTCTCCATACAGCACCCTATACGCGAAATCCTTTGTCGGGAACATTCCCATTTTTACCATCTCTTCCACTTTCGCATCGTCATACTGCTGCCGCAAAAGAAGATATTTATGCGCTGTGGCTTTATGCCGCTCATAGCGTTCTTCCAGATGAAGCGCCTTCACATTCTTCTCCATTCCCGCCCTCGGATGAAAATGGATCGTACAGTCAGCAACCGGGACCTTTTCCATGTTGACTCCCACGGGCAGATCCGGGTAAAGCCATGTACATCCTTCGATTCCCTCTTCATAAGGATTCATTCCCAAGAGCTCCTCTCGCTTCATTCCATTGCAGTTCTGCCCGCTGGGAACAAGATTATAGAAGCACATTGCGAGCGCCGGATATTTTCCCTTCGGAAAGAAATGGTCGATCTCCAGTGTCCTCAGTTTTCCTCCATTTCCATTCTCAACAACATCCAGATACTCCTCGTCACAGTAGGGACAGATCGTGACACCAAGGTTCTCAATAAACGTGTACGCATTATATTTCGTTGACGCATCCACATATTTATCACTTCCGGCACTGAAATAATCGGAATACATTCTCTTAAACTCATCAAACTGCAGCAGCTCCGGCCTGCCGATCATCTGCTTCAAAGTCTTCACATCTGCCAGGATAAAATCAGAAAGCCAGCTCCAGTCATCCCTGGCACTCATGTCCTCAAAGGTCCCTGAAACAAGCATGACACGGCTGATATTTGCAAACAGGTTTCTCCTGTATCCCTCCGTCTTCCTTTTCACAAATGCTATAACTGCTTCAATATGAGCGGCCTTAGCTGCGGAAAGCCGCCCCTCTTTCTCGGGTATTTTAATCATGCTTTCTCACCTTCTCCATCTGAAGTTCAAATGCCCTGCGGATCATCCGGTCTCCGATGTGCGGGATCAACTGTTCCATCGACATCAAAAACGACTCATCAGCGTCACCATGATCCGCATACATCTCCAGCCGCGAAAAGGCATTCTGCAGAAAGCTTCTGGAATACTCCCCGATGGTGTAATCAAGGAAAAATCCATCCGCCAGGATCGTGTGAATATTTGCACCAAAATATTCCTTATCTGATCCGTTCTTTACCAACGCATTTCCTGTCTCACGGTCGATCGTCAGCCTGGTGATCTCCTCCGGAAGAACATCAGAAAGCATAAATGGCGAATGCGTGCTGAGTATGATCTGGATCGTAGAAGGTCCCTGATATTTCTCAACGATTTTCAGCATGCGGGCGATAAACTGCCGTGCCAGCTCCGGATGCATATACGCCTCCGGCTCGTCCATCAGTATGATCTTGTCCAGCCTTCTGTTAGCCCTGCCGGAAGACGAAAGCTTCAAATAGTCCTCCAGCCCACCAAGAACCTTGGCATACTGGTATTCCCCGGTGCTGAGTCTTGTAAACTCGTATGGAAGAAGACACTCCGTAAAAATCCCCGCATCATCCGGACGATACTGCTCCATGCGTTCAAAGAGCTCATCAAACAATTCCCGATACTCCGGTCTCTCCATATCGACTACCGGTATGGAACATGTGTCCACCGTGAAATACCGGTCATCCAGCTTCTCGAGAAAACCGGCAATGTCCTTAATATCCCCCATGATCTGCCATAACAGCCCATGTGGATCCCCATCCCCGGCTCTGTCTATATACTCCGCCAGCCAGATACATCTCCTGACAATGGACATTTTTTCTCCATCCGGCAGCACAGTCGGATCGATGCTCTCCCTGCGCGTTTTCCCTATATAATAGTCCATAAACTCCTGGTAAGCATCCAGGTCCTCCGCCGGCTCCTCTTCCGCATTAAAGTTCCGGATCTTCTCGACCCATTTCCGCAGATACTTCGCATAATCCGTCCACAGATCATGAATGAACATCTGCTTGTTCGTCAGCGTTTTCTTCTTTTTCCTCTTCCGTACACGTTCCCTGGCCTCTGGATCATAAATTGCGCGTTTCTCATCCTGCATCCTCTCATAAAACGTCCAGTATTCCTTCTCCACTGCCTTAGAAAGCTTTAACGGATACCGATCCGCAAAATTATGTGTCGACAGCACAAACGAAACCTGACGCTTCCCGCTCCCCGGTTCCAGACTCGTAAGATATTCCCGGATATAGCCGCAGATTTGCCAGAGCGATGTCCTCTGATATGGAAAAGCCGCCCTGCCGATCCAGTCACTCCTGAAATCCGTAAAATCCTCCTTATCATCCGGATACGGCGGCCGTATAAACGCATGAGCATCATAACAGTTCATGATCATCGCCATGTCACGGACCTTTAATTCCGAAAGATTTCTTTCGTATCCATATTCTTTTACCGCGCAAAATCTGACCGCCGTCTCGCCCGGCTTCAACGCTTTTTCCAGCGCAAAACGCACCGTCCGCAGCGTCCCCGCACGCCTCGCATTCTCCCTGATCGGCTCCGGAATCGTCGAATCATTCCTCTCCACAGGCTTCGGGAACTGCATGATCTCCATATCACATATCTCAAGGAAAAATTCCGTATCACTGATACTATAAAGCAGAAAATACGAGTCTTCCTCTCCTTCCCACATTCTGTGATACCGCACATCATGCTTCGCCCCGATCATCTGAAGCAGATTCGTCTTTCCAGACCCCGTTTTTCCAACAAGAATATGGAGGTTGTCCGGCTTCCTGTCTCCACGGATGACCGCAGAAGCGGATGACTGGCCACGGTATTGGATCGACAGCTTGTTGTTTGAGAAATTGACATGCCAGCGGTGATCGAAGATGATTTCCTGGGTTGTGTAGTTTTTGAATTTGTTTATGTAAGCGTAGATTAGGATCATATACTGGGCTCCTTTATTTCGACAGTCGTATACAACTATTTTGCATTATTTTAACCTAGACAAGATACCACATGTTAGCTCAAATAATCTTTTGCCAGATAGTATATTGGATATTTTTTAAATAACGCTTGCTGTTCTCCTTCCATTTGTTTCCAATACATTTTTATTTCCATTTTACTTTCCAATAATATTGCTGCTCCTAACTTGATTTGTAATTCTTGGTTTTTCGTTTTGATATCATTTAATTTTTCAATCTCTTGCAAGGAGATTTCATTATTTCTTTTCAATATTTGGAGATAATTTAAGGTATTTATATCTGTTTCATGATTGCTGATCTGCCATTTTGACACCTTTAAAAGCATCTCATATAACTCATAATTTCGGCATTCATCGTATGCAGAGATTCCATTTAGAATAAAATTGATTACATGTGGCTCTAACTCTTGCGTGTACTCTTGTTGTAATATTTCTTTTGTAATCAACTCATAATTCATATTAGATATTAATAAGAAACTCTTTTTTTTCATTAAAAGATATACACTGATTAGTTCTCCATTGTCCAATTTCACACAAGCATTTATTTCCTCAAATAGCGATTTCAGCTTATATTTATTACTCGATTTTCTATCTACCATTACAGGTACCGTTATATTCGCTGCTTTAAGATTAATTATCTGAGGTAATTCTTTATCACATATTAACAAGCTCCCGCCGCATACACATTTTATGATTATTTGAATTGTCCGTTCATCTTGTTCTGTTAATAAATCACATTCTAAATCAACCTTCACGCCAATTTTATTTAAGGCCAATTGCAATATACCTAAATACATTAGATGATTCTTATATTCTTCATAGTTCTCACGCATATCTTCTAAATCAAACTCTGCCGAATAACTATTGCCAATTGTTAATGTTGATTTTTTATTTTCATATAATTCCAGCAAAAAGTTTAGGTCTGTAATTCTTTCTGATAGATTTCCTTTCAAATCAAAATTTAGCTTGTTATATTTGGTAGAACAAACAAAGGATTGACCGATAAGTAATTGTTCATCGTCAATTGATTTTTTAATCCTTATATTTTTATAATAACAATTTCCATTTAAACACACATCCATGGGAATCTCTCCAGTTGTCATCTCCTCAAACTTGACTTTTTCGACGGGGACAGACACTTTTCCATTAAATGTGTTAGCATAAATATAGGTGGGAATTCTAAAGGCAGATTGGAACATATCTCTAATATGACCGCCTGTTTGAAATAGCGTAAAACTCAAATTATCTAAGTCTTTTAATCTATCCTCCTGAATCTCCCTTAATGAGACAGCAGCTTGAACGGTTCCAATTTGTTTGGTTCTATTATAAATAAAAGACCGCAATATTTTCATTTGTAATTGTAAATCATTTTTAGGATATTGTGAAAATTCAACGGACATTGAAGATTGATTCTCCGGGAAATCATCCAAGAGTAATTTTAAATCATACGGAAGTAATGAGTTGTAATATATTGAAAAATCATCCATATTTTTCATAATAACCACAAAAAACATACATCCACCATCCGTCTGGAAATTTTTTAGGTCGTCCTTACTAACCGGATGTTTAATAGTCTTCTTATCAATATCATCTTGGAAATGTCCTTTTACCTGTATCCGAATATTTCCCATGATATTGCTTTTGTTTATTTTCTTGCTATTATATACAATCAATTCTCCATCCCAAGACGGAATTTTATCTCCTTTTGCAATATTAGTTTCAATTTGTTCAGTTCTAGTTAATACATCTTCCAGTTTATTTATTGCTCTTGATTCAACAACAGATTTATCCATAGCCTCATTCCCTCACAATTCTCTTAGTTTCAAACATACTTTTAATTACTCAATTTTTCAAAACTTTAGACCGCGACATAAGGAATTTCTGATGGTTTTACTTTTTCCACCAAATCTTCCATTTTTTTCTAAAAAATATTTTACACTTTCTATTGTTTTCTCTTGATTCAAACCAGGTCCAACCACAATTTTATATATAGGCATTTTGCAAAGTGGCCTACAATTTCTATCCACCATTTTATATTTAATATATGGAAGAATAATCCCATTTCGTTCCCGATAGTGTACTTTTTTTATATTTCCTGTCAGATGTTCAACGAAACAACATTCTTCCTCTCTTCTAAATCCTTCATGTTTAAAAAGTGGACTCGAAAGAAATATCATATTTGACAAAAAACAAACTGCTTCAGATTATAATAATGGTTAAAAAAAGCAACAAGCTGAGGTCCTTTTTTATAAGCGTATAAATCTTCGGCATCTCCGCAAAATATGTGTGAAATTCGTTCTAATGAATTTTCACTAATCATCTACTCTCCCCAGGTTACTTAGAATCCGTTATGTAATTTTTTCACATTATCAACCAACCTGTCATATGAAACAATATGTAATCCCGACATTTCCAACTCACTTTGTCTCCTCATCTGATTCACGGTCTCATCCATTCTATCTCTTCGACTTACTACTAAACAATATCTGATTCCCCAAGTCGGTATATTTGCACTGATACTAGATAAACCACAACTCTTCATAAAATAATCTTTATTACTATCTATCCAACGTTTCCAATCTTTTATTTGGGCTAAACCCTTTCTCACAGATTCTGTTTCCATATTTGCCGATTTAATTTTATAATCAACATTTACATTCTCAAATTCTACAAACACAATATGATGTCCTATAGAATTTCTACCCAATAGCATGTAATCAACTCTATAGTCAACTCCCAGTGCCTGTTCTGGAACAATAAATGCCTCATGATGACCAAAATCGTAATCCTCAAACAAAGAAGCTGGAATAAACCATTTCTTATTATCCTTTATATACCTCTGTATATCATTTTCTTTTTCTGCATTAGTTAATTCATTTAATAACAAATCTGCCTCTTGGTCAAAATCTATTCCTCTGTTCCACCCAGGTTTAAATTCAATGAATGTTCTTGGCACATTAAAAGCCATCACTACCCCTCCAATTTTTATATGATTTTCTTTTTTATCACCTCATATATGCTTCTATTATTAAGAACCTCCTCTGCTTTCCCCATTATAGAATGTGACAAACCAATTGTATAACTATCAACATATGATGTTAAACCACTTATACGCTTTTTTCCTTTTGTCCTTTCGTGAATATATCTAAATCCTTCCTCCATATAATCAATCAATTGATTTATATCTGTTAGTAATGCAAATAGCTTTGAACTTTCCTCTTTTGAAAGACATCCAGAAATTATTTCATATCTCTTCGAATATTCCCTACATCTATAAGCATCTGTAAGAAATAGACCTCTTTCTTTTGCCAATTCAATCCATTTCCATGAAGCATCAAGATAAGACAACACGTATACAATATTTTGCCTAATCTCATCCGTTCTTTTTTCCGAAAATTCCATTTTTAAATAGTTCAAAATATCTTGCATTTCTTCCCTATTCATTTTATTTATTTCATTGATAAGATTCTGAAAATCATATATATCTGAGGAGGGATCAAAAATAATTTTTCCTTCATACTTATTTGCATCAAAAGAATATGTTTTCTGTTTATCACCTAACACAAACATACAAAACTTAGGATATACTTCATAAACCTTGTTCTCCAACACCCTATTCAAAGATCTTACTAATTTCGCTGATGTTTTTGTTTCAGTTACTTGCACTCCTATTTTTTCACTCTGATCTCCAAGATCAATTCCAGGATAATTAATTTGCTCTTCATTAAGATTTTTTAAATCAAATCCATAAATTGCATTCATAAGGTATCTAATAATGTTTTCCCAATACTTATTATCATCAAAAAGTCCAGCCTTACATTGACTCTGAATATTCATTTTCTCACGAGAAAAAATATCTATGATTTCTTTTATTATTTCAGTTTCTTTTAGCATGCTTGCATATTCCGCAAGAACTGCGCATCCGTTCCAGAGGAACGGAGCGCCATTCCGCTTCAAACTGAGCAAAACTCAGCAGGTTGATTAATTACTATTGGTTATTCTGCGATCCCTGCCAGGAAATTCAAGGCGATATGCCTTAGATGTCATTCGACTTAAGCAGGCATCTGCGTAGGTGGAATCCCCAAAAAGCTGATACCATCCGGATACTGGAATCTGTGAGATAATAATAGTTGCCTTGCGGCAGTCTCTGGACTCGATGATTTCAAATAAATCGCGGCATTTCTCGATGTCCAGATCCATTAAGCCGAAATCATCTATCACCATGAGATCATAAGCTGCCATTTCATTCGAATACTCAAAGTAAGTACCTTCCTGCCTGGCATGATCTGATTCCTTTAAGAGTGTGTTCGCACGTATGTATTTAACAGTACGGTTCTGATGCATTGCTGTGATACATAAAGCGCAGGCGATGTGCGTTTTCCCAGCACCGGCCCCTCCGGTCATCAGCAGGTTATTCGGCTCATCGATCCAATCACACTTGGCCAGAAGTTCTATGACGTGTGTATTCAGCTGACGTTCTGGATCATAGATTGAACTGTCAAGATCAGCTGCAGGATATTTCAGGGTCGCTTTCTTCATGAGGCGTTTAAACTTTTTACTCTCACGCTGATCCCACTCCTGATTTACAATAGCAGCAAAGCGGACTTCAAATGGTTCGAGACCTGTGTTTGGTTCCAGCAGCTGCTTTTCAAATGCTTCAGCCATACCGGACATGCGAAGTTTATACAGCCGATCCATGAGTATGTTCTGTTCCTTTGTGAGTTTATCGTTATAAAGATAGTCTTTTAATCTGTATGCCATAGTACGTCACTGAAGTGCTATACTAACGTTGTAACAGTAGTGGCTAAT
>OMGK01001056.1_pt1 | contig 16487 bp, 14 predicted proteins | sample 1645881 | NCBI WGS metagenome assembly OMGK01 (sample SAMN00849303, study PRJEB25192) | human gut metagenome
CTCATAGCACATAATTCGTAACTCATAACAGATAACTCATAGCACATAACTCATAACAGATAATTCATAACACATAATTCGTAACTTATAACAGATAACTCATAACACATAATTCGCAACTCATAACAGATAACTCATAATTTATAACCCCATGACCAATATCCTATCCGATTTGCGCCGCCTCACGGAAGCGGTTCACGCAGCGGGCGCCGACATTGCGCCCACCTACAGAGAGTATGTACAACTGGCATTCGCCATAGCCACCGACTGCGGCGAAGCCGGACGCAGCGACTTCCTGATGCTGTGCAGCCTCTCTGCCAAATACGATGTGCACGCGGCAAACAAGCTCTTCAGCAACGCCCTGAAAACAAACAACAACAGCGTCCACATAGGCACCGCCTTCCACCTGGCCGAACTGTGCAACGTGCGCCCCCGCCCCGCAGAGAAGCCGCGGCAGGACGCTCCCGCGGGTACACTTGGTACGCCGGGTGCACCGTATCCCCCGCCTCACACACGCATGCGCACGGTTATTATAATAGAGCGGAGATGCCTGCGGAAGAATTTCCGGAAGCGCCCGCAGCCAATCTTCCCGCCGAAGCAGCCGATGCCGGAACAGCAAACTCCGGAACAGCCAATGCCAGAACAACCTACTCCGGAACAACCTACCCTGAAGCAGCCGACGCCGAAGCAGCAGACGAAGAGACCTGCCGGGGCAGCGAACCCCTCACCCCGCTGCCCTGCTTCGACAACCGGACGCTCTGGCCCGCACCGCTGAACGAAATTACCGCCCACGGCGCCACCCGCGCCCAACAGGACATCATGCTGCTGGGCGCCGTCACCGTGCTGGGCGCCAGCATGAACAGCCACGTGCGCTGCGCCTACGGCGGCAAGATGATATCGCCCAGCCTGCAAACATTCATCGTGGCCCTGCCTGCCTCGGGCAAGGGCGTGCTCTCCCTCGTCCGCCTGCTGGTGGAGCCTATCCACGACGAGATACGCCTGCACACGGCAGAAGCCATGAAGCAGTACCGCAAGGAGAAGGGCGCCTACGACTCGCTGGGCAAGGAGCGCTCACAGGCCACCCCGCCCGCGCTGCCGCCCGACCGCATGTTCCTCATCTCGGGCAACAACACCGGCACGGGCATCCTGCAGAACATCATGGACTCCGAAGGCATCGGCCTGATATGCGAGAGCGAAGCCGACACCATCTCCACCGCCATCGGCTCGGAACACGGCCACTGGAGCGACACCATGCGCAAGGCCTTCGACCATGACCGCCTCTCCTACAACCGCCGCACCGACCGCGAATACCGCGAAGTGAAGCGCAGCTACCTCTCCGTCCTGCTCTCGGGCACTCCCGCCCAGGTGAAACCGCTCATCCCCACCGCCGAAAACGGCCTGTTCTCGCGCCAGCTCTTCTACTACATGCCCGCCATCCACAAGTGGCAGAACCAGTTCGACCGGCAGGATACCGACCTCGAAACCGTATTCACCGGCCTGGGCATGCAGTGGCGCGAGCAACTGAAACGCATCACCGCCGGCGGCCTCTTCACCCTGCGCCTCACCCCCGAACAGAAGGAGCTGTTCAACAACCTCTTCGCCAACCTCTTCATCCGCTCCCACCTTGCCAACGGCAGCGAAATGGCGAGCAGCGTAGCCCGCCTTGCCATCAACATCTGCCGCATCATGCAGGTAGTGGCCATGCTCCGCGTGCTCGAATCGGACGACATCGCCCGCTCGCCCCACCTCACCCCCGACAAGGACATCTCCGGCGACAACCTCAAGGACGGCATCATCACCCGCTGGGACATGACCATCCTCCCCGCCGACTTCAACTCCGTGCTGGAGCTTACCGAAAGCCTCTACCGCCACGCCACGCACATCCTCTCCTTCCTGCCCGGAACCGAAATCAGCCGCCGGAGCAACGCCGACCGCGACGCCCTGCTGCAAAGCATGGAAAGGGAGTTTACCCGCTCCGCCTTCCTGCTGCAGGCCGAAGCAACGGGCATTAAACCCGGAACGGCATCCACATGGCTCAAACGCCTGGTGAAGCATGGGATGATAGAGAGCGTGGACGGAAAGGGGACGTACCGGAAACCTCTCCCAAACGGGATGTGACAGTTTTTTGTGTGTGGTTGTTTTGACATGTTTTCTGTATATATACTATACGTGCGTGTGTGCGAAGCCGGCGGCGGGGGTGATTGTTGTGTACCAATTGTGACATTTGGAACGGAGGGGAGGTAGAGGCAGAAGAATAAAAGAATAAAAGGAAAAGGGCAAAAGGACTCCGGGAAAAATGTTCGTGAACTTCTTCCTGATGTTTGGAAGTTGGAGAAGTCTAATACGAATACAATTGGAGTTTAAATATTTATGTTGAAGAAAAAAACTCGATATTAACTTGTGATTAAAGTTAATATCGAGTTTTCTATTTATGAAAAAGACAATGTGTACTTTATCGGATGCTTACATTGAATATACCCTATTTACGAATCTACAACTTTATCGGAGACTCTGATATATTTGATATACTTTTTGAGTTATTTTTTTCCAATCAAAATCAATTAAATTGTACGCTCTTGAAGAGTTATTCGTTAACTTCCTAATAATACCTTGAACTAAAGATTTTTCATCTTTCAAATCAAAATAATCATCTTTATTCAAATCTACGAGATGGGTAGCAGGTATATCGCTTACTAAGACATCCAATCCATAAGCCATAGCCTCTAATAGCACAATAGGAAAGCCTTCATTCCTAGAAGATAAAACAAACAATCCTGCATTAGAATAAAGTTGAGACAATTTATCACCTACAGTAAATCCTGCAAACACTATTCTTTCTGGTTTTATAAGTTGCTTTAGCTCTTCCATATAACCTATTTCAGTTTCTACTCCACCAGCAATAACTAATTTATAATCAGTATTGACTTTTGCAAAAGCTTTTATTAACAAATCAAAACCCTTTTCTGGAGTTATACGCCCAACAGCTAAAATATATTTTTTCCTTTCTAACCCCAGTGAATGAATAAAATCCAATGATTGCAAAATACGCGTATCAGGAATTCCATTAGGGATATATACATATTTAGATATATATTTCTGAGGAGATTTTTGCATTTGATATTTATTTACAAAAATCACCTCATTAGAACACGATAACGCTATCTTCTCGCTTATCTTTAAAAGTAATTGTGCTATTTTTCCCCATTTTTTATGTTCATAATTAGCACTGTGATAAGTCATTACAACTTTTACACCAAACAATCGAGCCAATGGAGAAAACATTGCTGGTCCGATATTATGATAGTGAATTACATCAGGTCGTTTTATTATTGAAGCACAAGTTGCAAGAAAAGAATGTATTACAGCCTCAACACCTTTTATTCGGGTAGAGGGCAGATCCACAAAATGTATATTTTTATACTTTGGAGTACAAACGATATAAGGTTTTCTACGATATACAAAAATTTCCACAGGACACTGCTTTCCCATGGTCGTATAAAGAATTTCACAATGTTTCTCTACCCCTCCTTGAGTTTCAGGAAACCCCCTTGTTCCTACTACACATATTTTCATAGAATAACAAATATTATTTATAACTATCTATAATTTGTTGATAAAAGGGCAATAAACGCTTATAATAACTTTCTTTACTCATATCATCATGAGCAAATTGAATAGCATTATTGCTCATTTCTAAGTATTGCTCATCCGTTAAATTTGCAGCTTGTTTTATCAACTCAGCTAGTTCAATTTCATTCTTAGGCGAGAAAATATAACCCGTTTTTCCTTCTTCAATGATTTCCGGAATACCACCAATTCTTGCACCAATGGCTGGAACTCCTTCTGCATATGACTCAATAATTGCCATTGGATTATTTTCATACCACTCAGAAGGTACTATAACAAAATAAGCATTTCGTTTTAATTCAACTAATTCTTGACCTGATTTGAAACCTAAAAATTCAACATTATCTAAATGATGTTCTATCTTATAAGAATTCAACTCATTATCTAATGGACCAGCTCCTACTATTTTTAACTGACAATCTGGATTTTTTTTCATCGCATTCATTAGGGTAACAATACCCTTTTCCTCCGACAATCTTCCTAAAAATAAAAAATATTTTTCCCCAACAACACAACGACCATAAGGAGCAATAGAAACTGAAAAATTATGTAAAACAATATTAGCTTTATTCTTTAAGACTGGCATATATTGCTCACATTTTTTTCGTGCAAAATCACTTACATATAAAAAGCCATCAATACATTTACTCGGGTTAAAAAATCTATTCCTAAAATACATTTCTGCCGCCATAAAAAAACTCAAAAAGCGACTTCCTTTTGTACATTTGTGAGTAAAACAACGATAAAAATGCTTACCTGCACAAGCCTCACACACTTCCCCTCCCCCATTCTTAAAACTATATGCAGGACACACTAGCCTATAATCATGTACTGTGAATATTACTGGAATATTATATTTTTTCAAAACCGGAAATATAGAAGGGGATATTTGTCCCCACATCAGATGAATATGAGCTATATCGGGCTTTTCATCTAAAATTAACTGCTCCATTTTTCGTGCAGCGTCCGGATAATAAAAATAATTACGCAAATTAATAACCTGCCGAAACATCCCTTTTCGAGTTTCTTTGGATTCTGGAAAGTATCTTTCAAACTTTGAAGGAAGGTTGTTATCCCATTTCAAAGTAAAATAGACTATTTCATGCCCTTCCTTTTCTAACATTTCACCAGTATTGAAACAAACAGTTTCAGCACCCCCTTTATTATAGTTATAAACATCAACTAATAGTACTTTCATATTTTATAAATTATTAAAACCCCAATAAATATTCTCCTTTATCAGTCCGCTTTTGATTAATAAGATACATATTTTCATTTATATGTTTTTTATCAACAAATCGTAAATAAATCTTCATTCCATCCAATTGCCTCGACAACACTCGACTAACTTCAATAATGCGATGATTGATTGCTGTTTTATTCAATACTGAAGGTATGGTACATAAATCAAGCTCATTATCTATATCAATAATTTTCTGTATTTCATCTTCTTGGTTACGAATAACTAATTGTGGCAACCAAATATCAGAATATACTTTAGAAGTACCTTTATTGTATATAGTAAAACAAACTTTTAATTTTCCATTTTTAATTCCTATTGTATGCTTTGCAATATCTAAATAAAAAGCATATCCTAATTGGTTTGCAGCTTCTTGCCATATATATTCAGCCTGTTGGGTTATGCTATCTAAAGGGATAGCAGTCCACAAATGAGCAAGCGATACACCATAATCTGAAATATTTTGCAAAATCAAGTCTTTACCTATATTAAATTGTCCGTTATTTTCACCTATAAATGGAGCCTTTATATGTTTTACTTTTGCTATGTCTTTTAATGGTTTTCCTAAATAATCTAAATCAAAATCATATAAATAATCAGAAGAGCCTAGGTGGTCCATAAATAGGCCAAACTCTTTGCTTCCATAGTATAATCCATCTTTATTTTTATTCTTACTGCCATAAGTAGTTGTTAACAAATAATATTGAAAATCATAAATTGCTGGATTTTTCGTTGTATTAGTACGCATACCATAACTAGGAGCAATCAAAAGATACCTAGACAAATGTTTTTTATACAATTCTGCTATTTGAATTAATGATTTGGAATCTTTATAATCCACATAATCTGTTGTAATGCCCTCACCCCATGAACCAATGAAGCCCATTTCAATGCAATATATTAAATCTCCTCGTTTGCAATACTGTGACATATTCGTATCACTCATAATACAAGGAGCTTGTATTTCTTCTTCCAAATATTGCGCAAACAAACGCAGGACTGTATCATATACTTTTTGCACTAACGGATTACGATAATCCATAATAGCTACTTGATCATAAGTAGTAAAATATTTAGGATATATAGCTTTTCCCACAATAACGGGATAACTACTTCTCTGAATAATATTATACATCGTAGTGGGCATCCATATATGTATTTTTTTACTTTTAGCTTTAGGATGATCTACCAATGTAGATAATCGAGTACTATTCCCTTCGTTATTAGGGAAGACTCTCAATATGTACCGCGTTTTACTCTTTTCATTCAAAAATTTATCAAAATATTTTTTTATATTTCCATAAATTACATCTTCATTTAACACTCCATATTTTGAAATACATTCATCTGTAAAAATTTCATTAAGATAAATGTATTTGAATGCATTCGCAGTATAATATGATACTGAACAGAGATCAATATTTGCGACTTTCTTTACTATATCCTTATTAGTACACATATATCCCCGCCCAGGATTTGGATAATATGCAGCTAACTGCGCACACAAATTTTGAACGCCACAAAAAATAGATACTATAATAAATAAAAAACGTATCATCATGCTTTATTCCTCTATAATTCTTTTTAAAATACAATATGATTTTTTTCTTTCTTCTTTTATAATTCCATTTACAAAAGTATAATCAATCATTTTTGTTGCTATTGAAAAATCATTATAGTCAGTAATAATTCTATCTTGTAACCCTGTCAGTTGTAAAATGCTTTGATTCCTGCTTCCTGTTTTTGTATTAGGCAAGATCTCTATAAATTGCTTATTAAAATTAATAGAAAAAGCTGTTCCATGAAAGGAATCAGTCACTATATAAGTTGCATTATTTATGTAAGATAAGAACTCACCAACATCAGGTAAAAAAATGAATTTACCACCTCGCATAATTTGATGTAAAGAAGGGGATACTCGATAAAGCGGCAAACCTACATGCTTGGCAAATTTCATCGCATATCGATCCAATATTGGATTATTATGTATTTGATAAACTAACACATATCTACCTTGTATTTCTTTGTGAATGAAGTGCATCCATTCTTCTTTATCCAATAAGAGTGTAGGATCTAATACTTGACCAGCACATTTCAACTCCATTTCTTCCAACAGCGTCACCGCACTATTTTCTCTAACAGTAATTGCATGATACCGAGCAAGCATCTGAGCATATTCTTTCAAAATAGCTTTTGTAAAATCTGTTCGCCCAAAGCTACCTGCATATGCTATTTTTTTAGCTTTATCATCTACATAACTTAAAAAATAAGCAGAATCATGATACCCCGTAGTAATAGGTCCCCATACTTGATCACTCCCCGTCATATAAACATCTGCCTTAGGACAATCATTTTTTAAATCTTCTAAAGATTGATAACGCTTAGACATGATAAGATACTTCTTTCTCATCTTGCTAAATTTGGCTTGAGCCCATCTATCCCCCGGATATCTCAATGCTATATATAACCATTTCTTAAAAACACTATTGTTCCAGCCAGATTTATGACTTAATAAAGTCAACAAACCTTTTAATCCCGACTCGTCTTCTCTAATGTAATCTACAATTTCAGCAGTGTGGCCCAATTTAGCAATAATCTTCTCTGTAGCTATTGTCTGTAACAATGAACCATAGTTATTGGGAGCATGTCTTGTAATTATTGATATTTTCATCTTAATATTATATTTCTTAAATCAGGAATTTTATGAATAATACGGTACATAATTATTGGCATTTTAGGCAATAACTGAAGTACAAATATAAAAAAATTTCGTTGAAATATTTCCAATATTCCTGCTATTTTAATCCTCGCGGAACATTTCTTTCCTTGGAAGTAAGGAATCATTTGTTGCTTCCTATTTATATCTTTTAAACTAAGACCAGGAATAACTTCACTATATGATTTTTTAATCAGTTCCAAGTTCTCTACTGCATTCAAAATTTCACAACCAACTGTGGTATGTACAACTACCAAATTGCTACCTTGTACATCTCCAGCATTAATTCCTCCCCACGGATCCATAAGAGAAAGGTCTGCGTGATATTGACTAAATGGATCCCCACAGATATTACAGCCTGGTACAGTCCAAATCCTTTTACCAAAAGGTAAAATAGAAGCTCTCGCATAAGGCAATTTTCCTTGATTCAATTTAACTATTCCTGGCCAACCATTTCCTCTATATTGGAAATCAAAATAATTATCAATATTAATTTTCACTCCCATCATTTTTGCCCAAAAACGCGTAGAATCCAATGTCTTTTGTTGCTTGCAAAAAATACAAACTTTAATAAGGGTATCACATTTATGCTTTAATAAAACTTCCATTCCTTTGATTTGACAATTTGTGCCTACTACCATAAGTCTTTTACATTTGGGAATGAGCTCAATATTTGCATTCAACATCACAGAATGGTATACTGAATTAGGAATATCATCATGAGAAGGAATGTTTTCTTTCGAATAAAACATTCCTTCAGCATAAGGATACTTATTTGTTTTACAAAGCGTATATACCCCATCAATCAATCCTTGTTTCAAAGCTTGTATTATTAATGTTTTACAAGTACCGCCAGAAGAAGAGAGATATCTTATATCCGCATCATTACTTCTTGCAAAGTAATACTTCTTTTTAGGAAAATCCCGATTATATTCTTCAATCTGGTCTCCTATTGCAGCAGGACAAGATTTAATGCACTTTTTACACTTGATACAAGTATCTTGATCAATCTGTATATCAACCAACCCATTTTTTAATCTTTTGGCACTAAGAGACTTGGTGGGACATACAGCAAGGCAACTACCACATTGTTGACAATATTGGTATTCAAATGTTATTTTTCCATTGAGTATTAAAAGCATGGCAAAATAGGTTTTATTTCAAACACTTTTTAAAAAATTCATAGTATTTTTCTGCACATTTTTTCATCGATAAATTATTTTCAAAATATACTTCCAATTCTTTTTTATCAATATTCTCATGATTTTTAAAAAAATCCTTTAACATGGTTATATAAGAATCTACAGAGAAATCTTTAGATAAAAAACCGTTTTTACCATTCTGAATAATATCAACAGAACCACTAACTGGGGTAGAAAGAGGAATACAACCACATGCCAAAGCCTCTATAAGAGTAATTGGCATTGCCTCATTAAGTGATGATAATGCAAATGCATCCGAATTTTTTAAATAATCTCCGACATTTTTCTTTAAACCTAAAAAATATATTTTATCACAAGCTTGTTCTTGTAAAAGTTTTCCTTCCTTTGAATCATAACCATTACCTATTATAAGTAATATAGCATTGAAACCTTCTGCTACTACTTGGTTAAAAGACTCTATTAAAAGTTTTTGGTTTTTTTCAGGATGAAAACGAGCTACATGGGTAATTACAATTGTCCTATCATCTATTTTATAATTAGAAATCTCTTTTTTAACACTTTCTACATCAGTTGAAATAAGCATACTTCTACCATTGTATATTATGGCATCACTTTTTGAACCAAATATTTGTGTAAAAGAATCATCATTATTTTTTGCAATAGTAACAAGTTTCAATAGTTTATTGCAATAAATAAACTTCTTTAAAAAAAACTCTATCTTATTGTTATATTGTTTATCTCCACGTCCATGCAACGTTTGTACATACAAAGGTTTTCTATTAAAAATAATAGAAAGAGCTACAACATTTAACGCACCAGCCAAATGAATATGCACAATATCTGGATTAACCCGCCTTATGAATCTATAAATCTTTATCGGCGTTCTAAACGAAAATTTATTCTCTTTTAAGCATGAATATTTAACAGAATCGGCCAATTCATTTTTATAAAAACCATAGTCATTTAGCAAATCATCCTTAATTGTTAGCAATTCTACATTACAATTGTAATACGGTTCTCATTGCAATTTTTTGAACGACTTAATTCATTACTTAAATCTACAACAAAACGTTCTCCCCCTCCAGAAGTAAGAGACGTTATAATTTCCAATACTTTCATAATGAAATTAAACTTTATCTATATAGCAATTTAGGTATCTATCAGCAATATTCTTCCAAGAATTTATTCCTTCATGATACTCATCATTTATATTCTTCTGAATATTTTTGATTAAAATAGAGTTATTTAATACTGAAATAATCGCATTTGATAATGCATTTACATCCTTTGGTGCAACCAATAATCCATTTACACCATCATGAACACTTTCTGACATTCCACCCACATTGCTTGCAATAACAGGCTTATTAAGAGCAAATGCTGTCATAACAACACCACTTTGAGTGGCATCTGTATAAGGACAAACTACAATATACGATTTATGCAATAAATCAGCCAATTCTTCCATTCCAATATACCGATTTATCAATTTCACATAATCCAATTTTTCATATTTTTCAACATTAAAATAAATTTTCCCACCACCTGCTATAGTCAATTGGGCATCAGGGATCACCTTATGCACTTCATTCATTGCTTCTAATAAATATTCAACACCTTTATAAGGCGATATTCTCCCAAAAAACAAAACATTTTTATTCTCCTTAGCCTCATCTTTGGGTTTAAAGGCATTAATACAATCATATATGCCTAATCTGTTAATATAAATTCTACTTTTGCTTATATGATTCAGTTCTGCAAATTTATCCTTTTGTCCGTCATTCAATAGTACAATTTTAGGAATGCATTTAATTGCTATTTTTCTAAAAAAAGTACTTTTATAAGAACTTTCACCAGAATGAATAAATGGGTCATGAAACGTTTGCACCAATTTATTTTTAAATTGATAAAGCAATATATCATAAAAACGAAAGAAGCAGTCTGTATGAACAACATCAAAATTTCCTTTTTTAATAAAGGATATTAATTTCAATGTAATAGAAAGATTCTGTAAACTCGAATCTTTCACAGCTGTCCGATTAACTATATACACTTTACTCATATCCATATAATTGGAATATACATCCAACTCCCGATAAGAACTAGCAGGTATTATATCATTAACAGGTAACTGTTTTTCTATATTAAACAACGTACTTTTTAATGAATATGGAGTTAAGTTTATTAAATATGCAACTTCATGTCCCAAACGAATAAACTCTTTAACTAACGGAAAATCACAATCGGCAAAAGATGGAGAACTATAATATAATATTTTCATAACAACAAAGAATTTCTTAAATAATCAATAGAACTTTGCCTTTCCTCCTCTATAATTTTATTGACTAAACTATAGTCTATATCAGTGAAAGCATCATTAATATCATAGCTACTATCAACTACTAATCTTTTTTTCAAGTTACACAAAGTTAACAAATTATCAACCCTGCTATTAAATCTTCCAGGAGTTATAGTTAAAAAGTTTTTTTGAAAATTAATTGAAAATGCAGTGCCATGAAATGAACTAACAATACAATAATCAGCATATAAAAATAAAGATAAAAATACAGAAGGAGTCACACGAAAAAAATTTTTATCAGTACCTTCTATTCTTTGTTGTCTACCACCATAGTATATCCCTACAATTTTTAATTTTTTGACTTTCGCTATTTTTTTAGCCATTTGAGTAATAAGTTTATTCTGATCTTTCGTCTCTACCGAATATAATATCATATAAGGTTCATCAACCAATCTTTTTAACGCATACAAATTCCATATTTCTTTTGACAATAATAAAGTAGGATCTAAAACAGTTCTAACATCTATAGGTAATTGCAATTTCTTCAGTAAAATTTCTGCTTGCTTTTCTCTAACGGAAATGGAATTATACTTAGAAAGATATTTTTTTATTTCCATTTTTTCACAGTCAGGTATCTGTTCCATACCAATGCTAGCAGCATAAGCGATTCTTTTTACATTATCTGGAACAAAATCTAAATAAAAAGCTCTATCAATACCTTTATTATATATACTATTCCATACTTGATCACTTCCTGTAATATAGACATCTGCATAAGGAGGATTTTTCTTTAATTCTTCATAAGAAAAATATTGTTTTTTTGTAAGATTGTCTTTCAAAAAAGCTTTATCCTTTTTTCTCAACAACACACTTTTATACCAATTAAAAATCCGATATCCCCATTTAAGAGGGTTACAGGTATTCTGTAAACAAGCACAGAAAAGATATTGAAAACTTTGATGTTTCCTACAATAATCTATTATATGAACAGATATACCAAAATTTTCAATGGTCTTAGCAAGCGCCATTGCTTGAAGATAAGTACCAAAATTCACATTATCTATAATCGTTATTATCGAAGCACTTTTTATTTGTTTATTAGTTTCCATAAGTATTCTATGCACTTAATTTGTTTAATCTTTCTTTTATAGTAAGATATATAGATTTTAGAAGGATTCTCCTGTAATAAATAAGAGTCCCTAAAAGAGATAAAGTTGTTAAAAGCTTTTTTATATGAATCATTTCTAGCACAAGGTCTTATTGTAGGTTCATATAGATTCTTATTACACGTTTGCAATGCAATATCAATACTAGAGTTTTCCGAAATTGCATCATTTTTTATATTTTCCCAAATATTGATACCTTGTTGACTATTAATTAAAACGAGAGACACTCCATTGTTTTGATTAGGAAAAAAATGGTGAAATTTATCTATTCCCCAAAAATCTGCTAATGTAATATCACCTACACGTTCAACTGTTGTAAATGGACAACTGTAACAATCTTCTCTAGTAATGTCTCCTTTAATAAAAGCCAAATAATAAGCACGCATATTTCTATTATAAATATGAAAATGTTTTTTTCCGTTTTTTCGTATAGTCAAAGAAGAAGAAGAAGAAGAACAAGACCAGCCGGCAATACTTTTATCTCTAAATTTATAATCTACGGTTTTTTCATTTAATTCTATTTCCATATTATGACGAAACACATCAAATATTTTTTGTGAAGGTGTACCATGACATATCAAATCTGACGTTATTAAGTTATCATATGATTTTCTTAAAAATAACTTTAAACCTGCAACCTGACAAGGAGTCCCAGTAAAATAAACAAGTCTGTTATTTTTAAGATGCACTTTAATATCTTGAAAAACATTGCCTATATAAGAATGTACGTATTTAGAACCTCTTAATCGTTCAAGTTCTTTTTCTGTTTCAACTCCAATATGACACAATTGCATTTCCGCATTCCATGCAGCACCATATATTATGCCATTATTTTTTATAACATAATTAGCTATAAGAGAGAAAACACCTCCAGAACTACTTTTTTGAAGTGTCTTATTATTTTTTATTTGAACTGCCAAAACTTTCAAATTTGACAATTTTACTTTATCCCCATTTTGCATAGGGCATACTTCTATACAAAGATTGCAATGAATACATTTCTCTATATTGATACATGGATATGAAAATCCTTCTTCATTCACTTTTAATTCGATTGCCTGATGCTTACATATCTGAACACAAGCATTACATTCTGAACAATTATTTTCTACCATAAACTTTATTCTTTAAATTAGGACGGAACGCATAATAAGCACAAACAAAAATAAACCATTGCATAGGATTACTTAGATGTGGATTAGTAAATCCAATGCCATAAAATAATAACAAAATCAACCATTTATTCCACCATGGATATACTCTTAATTTGTCTTTTTGAAAACAAAATAATAAACCTAATAACAGTATCCCCAATATAATACCATAATCCAATAAAATAGAAATAATGCCATTCTCTACAGCTGCCAAATCCATTTTATCAGCAACTTTATCATTCAAATTATTTCCACCTATCAAAACTTCTGATGTACTTAAGTATTTAAAAGCAGTCAATGCTTCCAATCGTGCCATCGTACTATTGTCCTGTTTACCTGATTTTTCATTAAATAATCTTCCACCTAAATCGGACTGCGGCAATTGAACTACCCCAGCAAGTAACAAAGGAAAACAGACCCAAAGTATTTTCCGTCTAAACTTTTTACTTGCATCATTATATAACTTAATTAATAAAGGAAGCGATGTGGCTAAAGTTATTACAATATTTCCGCGCTCATTAAAGCACAACAAAGCAATAATAGCTATCGCAAAACAACTAATTTTTCTTAACGGAGACAAGTTGCTTGATAATATGTATATATTAATAACAGAAACCAACATAGCATTACCTAATGGATGCCCAAACAAAGCCGACGATCTAAAAGACCATGTATCACCAGCCCTATTCATAGAAGAATAAGTTTCTTCTGTTGATAATAACACAGTTAATGTAACCCTTTCATAAACAGCTAATAAACATTCAGTAACTAAAAGAGCTATAAGAACATTTTGTAATACTGTTTTTTCCTTACAACTTGCATGTTCTAAATACATAGCAAAAGTATATGGGATAAACGAAAATAATAGAATTGTTTTAAACATATCATACTGTCCATATGACAGTTTAAAAAACAATATAAGAATGCTAGCCAATAAGACATATCTACTACTATTATTGTCTTTTTTTAATATTACTATTTTTTTACGCATTAACTGTATAATGATGAATAAAGTTAATGGCAAAAAAGCCACTGTAGTAACATTATTTTCATAACCCAATACTGTAGAAATATTAGAATTCAGAAAGGTAGCAGAAAATACAGCTAATATAAATAATACGTATATCATTATCTTATCTTTAAATCTATTTTATCTTTCACATAATTAATTATGATTTTTCTTTCTTCTTTTATTCCAAACAACCAAATGAATAAGCATATTAACAATACAGGTATTACTATTAATGTAGCAAAAGACTTAAAAGATAAATCATTAAAATATAAGAACTTCATAAACAGTGGGACTGGAATAGTAAAAAAGGTAACCATAATAATAGGCAAAAGTACTTTTTTCATATACCGCCAAACGCTAAAGCCTATTTGTCTTATGCAAAAATAGAATCTTACTACACCAGATATGATCGTAATAGCAATAATAACAAAAAAAGGTAAATAAATATTTGGTACTATAAGTAAACTGAAATAGCTTATTGGAACAACCAACATAATAATACTGCTAACAACTATCTGATATTTCTTTATATTACCAGTGGCAGATAAGGATGTCATTAATGGGACACCAAACAATATGCCACATAGAGCATCTATTAATATCAATACAATTAAATAGTTAGAATATGATGGAACTGTTTTAAGCCATAAAGCTAATATAAAATCAATATTTAAACAAATAGGGAAAGCCAATATAAATAGCAAGAAATAAGAAAACTTTATACCTTGATATACCAAATATTCCATTTTCTGAATATTTCCATTAGCATAATTCTTTGTTATTTGAGGATTTAATGCAACTTGAAAATTAGATATAAAATTCATAGCTGCAGAAGAAACTTGTATGGCAACAGCTCTAGCAGCATTAATCAATGGACCAAAAAATATATTAAGAATAATATTTACACCTTGATCTTTTAACAGCCATGCAATACTTCCAAACAAATTCCATCCTGCAAAGCTATATAATTTTTTATAAATACTTTTTTCATAATAAAATCTGAAACGACATTCCTCATAATGTTTATAACAATATATCTGATAAAAGCCTCTAATAATCATTTGCACAATACATATCAGAGCAGCATAAACAATAAGTTTATCAATAGTAACAATACTAATAAGATAAGCCACAGATAATTTAAGAACAGCTTCTATAATAGAAATATATGCATAAACGCTCATTTTTTCATGAGCTATTAAAGCCGCATTATACGGAACTTGAACAATATTAATAAAAAAAGTAAATATCGAAAATTGAAATACTATATTAGCAGCAAATACTCTTTCATCTGGTATGATTAGTTTATTATTAATCATCCATACACCAACAACTTCAGCAAAAACAATTATAACTATACCTAATATAATATGTATATTCAACGATGCTGAAAATATATCATTAACTAATCCTTGATTGTTTTTACCTAACTCAAAAGTTAAGAACCGTTGTGTAGCTGACGACATACATGCATTTAAAAAAGAAAACATCATCACGATCCCTCCTACAACATTATAAATGCCATAATCCTCTACACCCAACTCTGCTAAAATCACTCTTGATGTATATAACGAAACAATCATTATTAACATCATTCGAATGTATAAAAAAATCGTATTCTTGGCTATTCGCTTATTGTTTTCAGTATTCGCATTCATTAATAATATATTGACTTAATTAAACAGTTTATTTTTTTAGAACAATCATAGGTTAGTTTGCAAATAATCTCAAAAAAGAAACTTTTATACAAAAAAACTTTTATATTTATCAGCAACCAATCATACAAACAAACTCCACCGCATAGTTTTCATCAATACAATCATTCTTTGCACTAAAGCTATTGAAATCTTATTTAGTATAAATAGCTTGAGCAAATTCAGCATGCGAAAAACACTATAAAAGAATAACCATAACCCTAAATAAAATTCTGCAACAGTTCATTATAAGCTTCTCGCAAAGTTTTTAACTGCCACATAATAAACAAGCATTTTAGCAAAGCTTATATCTAAAACAAAAAAAACTCCAAAAATCATCGATTCTCAGAGTTTTATAATATCGTACACCCTCAGGGATTCGAACCCTGGACCCACTGATTAAGAGTCAGTTGCTC
>OMGK01001096.1_pt1 | contig 16079 bp, 16 predicted proteins | sample 1645881 | NCBI WGS metagenome assembly OMGK01 (sample SAMN00849303, study PRJEB25192) | human gut metagenome
ATGGAATGGATAATGAAATTTATGCAATTAAGAGTATGAAAGAGTTGAGAAAGTGGGATGAGTAAGATTAAAAAAATTGGTTTGGCAGGAGTGGTACTTGCAATTGTTTTTGTAGTGGCTTTTAACTGCTTTAATAGAAAAGAGAAAAATAAAATAGAAGAAAAGGAAACAAAGAAAAATGAATGTGCAGAAATGAAGTTGTTTGAGTATCCAACACAAATTCCGGATATCAATGCACAATCAGAGGGTTTAAAGATGATTTGTGCAGATAGAACGGCAAAGTATTGGCAGGCTAGCGAAGGAAAATGTTATACGATGCAGTCCGATGGTGATAGAAATTATATAGTTCTTTGCAATGGAAATACAATTGGCGGTTTTTCTTTGTCTGATGGTTATATAGCAGGACTTGTAAGATACAAAAAAGAGTTTTATGCACTGCGAATATGTGCCAGTGAATATACGGATAAAGACACCAAATTTGAGGAGGCCGTTTATAAATGGAGTATTGGAAAAATAGATTTTAAGAACAATGCATTTGTAGAAATCTTTAATGCTAGTGAAAGCAGGTCGGACTCCCAGATGCCGGATGTTTATGATGTGTGTGTTTATAAGGATAAAGTTATTCTTTATTACCAAGAGAAAATACATATTTGGAACATGACAGGAAAGAAAAACAAAGCCGTTATAAATGCGCCACATCTACCGCAAGGGGATTCGGATTATACGGTATATGATAATAAGATATTTTATGGTATCCACGATGAAAATAAGATAAATTTGTACTATTTTGATATGCAGAATAATATGGAAAAGAAATTTTATTCATACGTTAGCAAAAATGCAGCTAAAAATTGTTCAGTCAGTATTAAATTTGATAATGAAAATTTGTATGTGTCAAATTGCATGGTAAATAGAGAGGACGGAACAAAAAAACAAATCTTTAACAACTCTGTCAAAGATGGCGAAGATGTATTGTTTTCATGCACAAATAAAAATATATATTATTTGGACAAAGAACGTCAGGTGCATAAAATAAACAAGGTGAGTTTAGCGGATACAATTGTATATAAGAAAAAGGCGTCCGATGTACAGACATCAAAAGATTGTTTGTTTATTAAGAAATATGACGAAGAACTGGAACCTGATTATGAGACTGATTATGGTGAAATACAAAATTGGGATGTGCCGGACAAATGTAGAGTTGTTCAGATGTCAGAGCGTGGGGGAAAAGCAGTGCAGGTGGGAAAAATCAATGAAAATATGGCGGACTGTCCGGATGTGAATGCGAATAATTATTTCCAAAGTGTTTGTGATGCTTCGCAGTATTCACAGGTAGTAAATGGGAACTACTATTACCTCCGTATGGACAAAACGAAAAATAAGTATTTTGTGTATAAAAACAGGAAAAAGATTTTGACATTTTCATTGGAAAATCAAGAAAGACTAATTGCCTTTGTAAGATATAAGAATGCATTTTATTTTGTGAAACAGCGCGACGATGATTGGGAGGACTTATTTAACATATATTCTGCAACTATATGCAGGATTTCTGAAGAAAGTCAAAGACCGGAAGTTTGCTTTGAATGGAAAACGAGAATTGGATTTTTGGTCACTTTGGAGGAACAATCATCATTTTTTAATAAATGTTTTCTTAGTGATGGAAAATTTTGTTTTGTCAGACGAAATTTCCTCTACGGATTTCGGTTGACAGATGGGGAACTGGTTGATTTTAATAGCGTATCGAAAGGCACGAAAAAGAAACTTGGTATCTCTTATAAAACTAAAGTACAGTATAGTTCATTGATTCATGTAAAAAAACGTATGTTAAAAAGTGCATATATTCAAATAAGAACTTTATATGATTTTAGCGATAAATATTTGTTTTACATAGATAAAAAGTTTAATTTGTGCAGATATGATATGAGTAATCAAAGTGAAACGGTAATTGCAAAAAAATGTGTTGGAATGGCCTACATAAAAGGGAATATATGTGTACGAAAATACAAGGCTAATATGGCATATTTGAAATGTGATGAAGATGATGAGGCAGAGAGCATATATGACAGTGATTGTCCAATTTATCAAATGACGATGGATGGAAAGGGCATTTGTACATTACGTTAAGCTGATTCGGCTGAAGTAATTTAATTATGACGATTCTCGTGGTGGAATTTTTTGATTACCGAAGCGTTATTGATTAATACGGAGGATGTAAATGAAAAAGAGGAAAATAAAACAGAAGAAAAGAAAATGGCTTTATGTTAGGGGCTATTCAAAAGAATGGGAATTTCTTGAAGATAGCGATAAGAAAGTATCCGATGAATGGAGTGATGCACTGTATCGAATTCGCTGCATGGATGGAAAAGTTGAGAAACTGGAAGAAAATAACCCGGTAGAATAAATAGAAATGAGGTGAATTGTGGCTGTGGAAAATAAATATATCCAATACGATGCAACATATTGAGGGCTAAATTGTTGTATTTGAGGAAAACATAAATTGACAAAATCTGTGCTTGTTAATATAATAAATATAGTTTTTATATTGCTAAAGCGTTATATATCAAATGATATGAATTAATGAGGAGGGTGTGTATTATGAAAAAAATAAAAACTAAAAATATTCTAGTTACGGTAGGAATTGTAATTTTACTTGCGGTGATAGTCTATGTTCGTAGCAGGATTTCTCCATTGTTTGGTAATTATAGTGTTGAAAAGATTGAAAAAAAGGTAGAAGCAAAACCAACGATGGACACAAAATCACAAGAAACAAAAAAGTCTCAGGGGAAAACCGAGACTTTACAAAAAGGTATCAATTCGTATTGGAATATGCAAGGAAGTGGTAAAGTTAAATTTGATGCGAGTGCAGGTTTTTATGATGAATGGGGAGATATTCCGGCTTTGAAGTATAAAACAAAAATGAATTTTATAAAGATTGCAAAACTAAAAAAAGGCATTCTGTATCACTTGAAGATTGAACAGGCATCAGATCTTAAGATTCCAACAAAAAGGCTTAGCCTTGGTTATTTTTATGTGCAAAAAAATAGGATAATGCGTATATGGGAAAATAACGATTATGAGGCACAAGGAAATGTTTGGACGCTGTCGAAGAAAACGTTAAATAGAATCATAAAGACCAGTGAGATTCCAAAGTATAGTACAATTGTTTGGCAGAAAAAGACATATAAAGATACATTAAAACACGATAAGATAGACTGGCATCAGTACTTAAAAAAGATTCAAGATTCGCCCAAAAAGAGACTGCGTTATGGTGGCTACTATCAATATCCACAGCATTCAGGATATTGGGAGACTTTTATTTGGGAAGAAGGAACTGGGTTGATTTTTTACCAGAGTGGATATAGAGATGGGGTGGAATGTATTAGGTTGAAAAAGAAGGGTGTGAAACTTCCAAGTGATGTATGGTATGATTGAGGTGATTTTACTGCAACATTCCGGAAAGGTGAATCGTTTTATTTGAGAAAGTGTTGATTATACGAGGGAGGATGTAAATGAAGAAGAGGAAAATAGGAATAGCAATTATTTTACTTGTAGTTCTTTTTAGTGTATTGTTTTTGTGGTGGTGGACAAAACCAATAAAAATTACAACCAATAAAATTGTTAAAGTAACTATTAAGGGATACGATGCAGAGGTAGTTTCATCGAATAAACAATGTATTCAGGAAGCAATACAACTTGTGGAAAATACCAGAGCAATACCGCTTGGAGATTGGGCTGTAAAGTATATAGGAGGAGATTCCCCCGATTTAATGGTTATGTTCCGGGATGATAAGGATGATGCAATTGCATCAGTTTCGTATTATGGAAATATTGTTATGGATGAAAATAGTTATTATTATTTACTTAACTCAGAAGACAGCATAGATGAAAAGATTACACAATTAAGTAAAAGATATGAGGATAAAAAAGAAAAGAAACAGGATGTATCATTTCAGGATATACAGGATGCATCTTGGTATGCACAAGTTTATGAGAAAGACTTTTTCCATATAAGAAAAGAGAAAGAAGCAAATCGGTATGCCATATTCAAAAATAAGAATAAATTATTTGCTTTTGATGTGCCACAAGGAGGATATTTGTCACAATTTACTCGATATGGGGACGCATTTTATCTGCTTATGAATATAGCGGGGGAAAATGGTAAACTGGATGCAATTGTTTGTCGTGTCTCAGAGAAAAAACAAACTCTGCAAAAGTGTTTTAAATTAAATCCGTCTCATATTTTTGGAAAAACAGTGAGAAATATGGTAATTAGCGGTAATGAACTATTTTATATGTGGAACGGTTATTTGTATGGCTATCCGTTGGATAGCGGAAAGATTCATTGTTATAAAGAAATACCTGAGCATATGAGAAAAGCAGGAGAAGATTATTCTGTAGCGGATGGCATGTTTTATTATCAGCTGAAAGAAAAGGGCAAAATTAACGTGTATTCTTATGATAAAAACAGCAATAAGGAAAAACGTTGGTTTAGTTATACGGGAACAAAAAATAACACACATAATCCGTATGTATTAAAAATGGGAGATTGGCTTGCTATTACGACAAGTGCAGAACATACACAAGTTTATTTGTATAACAGCAAAACGAAAGAAAAAGTAAATTTTTCAATTGCGGATGGACTTGAAAATCCGTGCAGTTTAAATAAAAACCATTTCTATTATGTTGATAAGAAATATAAGCTGCATCAATACTCTCTTAAAGATAAAAAGGACAGGGTAGTCTTTGAAAAGTGTATTGGTACGGTGTGTACAGAAAACACGATATATGTACAAAAATATAAGAAATCAATGATTGAAGATGATGATAAGGGAGGAAAGGTGATACTAAATACTGCGAACCTTCAGAACTTTTATGATGAGTTAGAGTCAATGGGGCTCTTAGATGAATTTTGTGGAACGGATCATAATTGCGAAATTTATGAGATTGCAGAAAAAGGCGGCAGAGAGGAAAAAATGTTAACAAATTTTAAGTCGTGAGGGTATACAGCCTGTTAAGGTTACAGATGAAACGGGGAAAAAATGCACGTTGAAACTTGCTAAATTAAATGAAAAAGATACGGGCGTATATTTTAGAGAGGCAGACCCCACGAGTGTGTTTGGGCAGATTGATAATGGGCATTACTATTATTTGAAATCAAACGGCAAAAGGGAATATAAAATTTGTAGAGATGAAGATGTTTTTGTGGGAGAATTTACGTTGGATTATGGATACATATCCGGTTTTGCTAAATATCAAAATGATTTTTATGCTTTTATAACGATAGAAGAAGGAGAAGCGGAGGTGGAGACAACGAGACAGGCACTTGTTCGTGTCGATTTGAAAAACAAAAAAGTTCAATCAATTATAGATGATTATGAAAAAACAGAAAATGCGGATTCACAGGACAACTATTTTTGGGCTGATCATTTATATGATTATTCAGCACTTTATCAACAATACATATATCATGATTCAAGAGATGAAGTGATAGACAAAAAACTGGATTATCAACCATATAAATCCGGCAAATCATTACAAACATTTAGTATTAATAATAAAGAAAAAAGGGAGAAGATTTTATCTACATCGAATATGAACGAGGCTAAGCCGTACCTGACTTTTGTTGATGGACAGATTTTGTATGGAAGGCAGAAAGGGAAAAAAGTATATTTATATGCTTATGATTTAAACACAAAAAAAGAAAGTGAAATATTATGCTATAAAAGAAAAAAGGCATATAAATGTTATGGAGTACCGCCCTTTCATCCAACTAACTACGATTGTGTTTTTGTGACAATGGATGAAACATATATTTATTGTCAGGAGTTCGCAATTCCCCGCAAAGGTGGGAAAATGCGGCCATTATTGAGAAATGCTGGAGAATATTGGGGAGGTCAATTTGCATTTTCTACTAATAGAAAATATATTTTTTATTTGGACAAGAAGTATCAGCTTCATCGAGTTGATAAAAAGACAAGAAAGGATGTTAAATTATCAAAGAAAAAATGGATGTCAGTGTATGCCACAGATGAAAAGATATATCTAGTGGAGTACGATGAAGATATAGTGGGAGCTTATTGGCAGGAAGATGAGGGGGATGTAGTACAGGACCATGATTATCCGGGTGAAAATGCTTTATATTGCATGGATTTCCAAGGTGATATGAAGAAAGTAGGATGAAACATTTATGAAGGGAGATAAAATGAGAAAAAAGGGGAAATTAATAATTAGTTGCTGTATTTTATTTGGAATTATGTTATTTATAGGATTGGCATATTGGATATTGATTTTTATTCCAAGAGAGAGGATGAAAGGATGCTATTTTGGTTATGAACAAATGCCAATAATGTCAAACGAAAAATATACTGGTAAAATTGATGCAAAAATGGAACATATTCTAATTGAAGATCATGCCGGAACAAAAGTTACAGAGCTTGATTTATTAGGTAATAGCCCAGATCAAGTGGTGTTAGGGGAGAAGACCTTTTTTTTACTATATCGATGGGATGACCAAAAAGGAACTGGAAAAATTGTTCAATATGATTACAATTCCAATAAATTAAAAGAATGTAGGGTGCCTAATGTTGCAACAATTGCATGGAAAGATAACTATTTATTTTTGGGTAATTGGGATTTAAAGGATGATTACCGTTATTATTTTGAATCTTATTATAAAGGATTTTATGCAAATCGTTATATAGAGGAAGAGAAATTTGGAAAACAGCCGAAAAAAATAATAAAGAATCATGACTGGGGATGCAAAATTGGAAATACCAAGATGTATTATCATGAAGAGGGCTTTTTTTCAACAGAACCTTCATGGTTAGATTATGCAGGAACCTCAACGGGAAATTTTACGTTGGATGATGTGAAATCTAATTATCAGGCAGAAACAAAGCAAGAGAAGATTAATCGAACTTTACTTGTGAAGGAAATAGGGCAATGTGGTATTTCAAACCCTAATTATTTAATAGTCGAATACCAAATGGGAGATAAGATTTATGGTGTTTGTAATGTGTTACGAGAGTATATTCCAGCATATCCGATTGAGTCAAAGGATGTGGTTATGGCGTGCTGTTATAAAATTAGTAAAAAAAATAATAAGTTGAAGATATTAAAAAAGCAAAGTTCCAGTATTGCAATAATAGCAGAAAATGATGAATTTGTTTATCAAACTGACAATAAAATTATCAAGAAAAATTTAAAAACAGGAGATACACAAACAATATTTACATTTAGCAAGTATTTTTCTGCAAATATAGATGTGCAAGGGGATTATTTGCATATTTATGAGGGAGATAGGAGCAGCTACATAAAGTGGACGTAGAAGGAGGTAGATTGTTGTCAATGAAAACAATGAGAATGTGGCGGAAACGTATGACTATAATCTTTTGTTGTGTAAAATCAAAAAAGAACTTTCGCAGAACAATACAGATGGCAGTGCTAGTTACCAGATCGTAGTAAACGAATATGATAAGTCTGGCAAACTCGTGGAAACAAAAAGCAAACAGTCTGTATTGGTGTGAAGGAGAGGAGAAATTAATGCAAAGTATTTTAGTTCAATTATTAATGAATAAAGAGTTGTTATTAATATATGAGATAGCATCATTTGCTATTGGAATTATGCTTCTTTATGTAACAGAGAAAACACAAATATACTATGATATATGCATTTTTCTTGTTGTTGCATTTGATTGTTTTATGATAGGGTCTTTTTTTGGGAAACAATTATTTTATAATGAAGTCTCTTTTTTTGCAGGAGGACTTATTGGGATGTTTCTTTTGATATATATACATTTTAAAAGCAAAAGTGTCATTAGAGATATTTTTTCAATGTTGACAATAGCGAAAATTTTGATAATTATAAAAAATTTTACGACGCCTCATGAGTTGCCAGAGCAGGAATTAGAAGTTTTTAAGATATCTTTTATAGGTGCTCTTTTGGCAATTATAGTTATTGTAATTATAAGAGAAGTTATTAAGCGGCGCGGAATGTATGACTTCAAAACAAATGATAGTTACTATAAAATATTGTGTGTGCATTAGACTGGAATGAAAATTCAAGTGGCTTATTTTTTATCATGCTTTTTGCCGTACTTGTTAGTGCTAGTGGGGTGATTTACATAATAAGAAAGTGAGGGGATGGGTGAAAGAATAGAATGAGTACATACTTAGAAATTTCAGAGGAAGTACCTAACTTGGCGAGAAAAAGAATTAGGAAAATAACATTTAGTACCTGTAATACTGCAAATCCAGATTGTTATAATGTTGCAGATGCGTTTATTAAAAGAATGAAAGTTAGGGAGGTTGATGGCTTTGATGGAGGAGCGTTATTTGATTATTCAGATTTAACTTTAAAAAAAGGAAATGGTGAACAACATACTTGGAATAAATATGTGGAAAAGGAATTAACATTTAAGGCTGGATTCCCATCTATGTATGTATATGAGCCAACAAGAGAAAGGATGGGATTGCGTAAGTATCGAAATGGAAAATGGTCTTCTGTTACAAAACTATATTCTAATAGCATATAGTTTATATAGTGCTTGAAATGATGTTTTATGTTAAGGAGAGATAAAAATGTTGTGGTTCGAGTATAAAAAGAAAACAAATATATTTTGTGTTGCAACGTTTAGTGTGGCGTTACTTAATATCGTTTTGAATATATTTTTTTTGGACCGGTATTTTAACGATACAAGAGAATTATTTCAGGATTCAGGATTAAATTATGGACATGTGGCTTTATGCAATAGTTTAATAATTTTGAGTATTAGCACTTTACTTATATGGGGTTGTGATAATTATTTAAAAGTACTGAAGTGGTCTGTATATATAATGCTGGCATTTCAATTAGCGGAAATAATAGTTGAGTTTTCTTTCCTTAATACCATATTAAATATAAGAGAATTTTGGTATGTGATATTGCAGCCGTTACCGTTGTTTGTGGTGTTAGTACTGTTTATTGCAAGTAAATTGCCAGTAAAAGCGGTAGTTGGAACATGTATTGCAGACTATGTTTTATTCGTAGGAAAAGAACTTTTTTATGCAAATCATGGAGGACTATGTTTTTTTGAAGTTTATGGCGTGATAGAAATTAATCTTTTGAGAATTGCATTGTGTGTTATGTTTAGTCTTATAGTAATGACATACACATTTTTATTACAGCGGTTGACAAACTCCCCAAATTAGACTAACATAACAAGTGTTATGATGAAAAACAAAGAAGAAACCATTGAAAAAATCAAACAGGCAGCATTAGAAGAGTTTTACGCCAATGGATATGCAAAAGCAAGTCTTAGGACAATCTGCCGCAGGGCGGGTGTTACGAAGGATTCCGAGAGCGTGTTGAAAAAATGATGGAGCAGTCATTTCTTACATATTACCGGAGCAAACTTAAGACAGTGCCGGATAAAGGATTGATAAAAATATTGGCAAAGCAGCGGCTAGACAGTTGTTTGCAGATTGTAAAAGAGGATTATGACATGGAATACAGCCTGTATTTAGTGAAACAGATTGGTATTTACGCCGGAGGCGGAACCGAAAGATTAATAGAGAGTTTAAGAAAGCTTCACAGAGACTAACTGTGGAGCTTTTTTTACAACATAACAATTCATAACAAACGTTACGAAAGGATGATACGATGAAAGAGAAAGTAAGTGTGACCGGTGTGCCGGAGACAATGATTCAGACTTTATATGCGAGGGCAAAGGAATCGGAGAAAGACAATCCGATGATTCAGGATGATATGGCGGCAGAGATTGTGTCAAAGCTGGATTACGACTTTTCCAATGCGGATAAAGATAAGGCGATGAGTTATGGCGTAATTGCAAGAACGATTGTGCTGGATGAGATGGTAGAGCGGTATTTGAGTAAAAATCCAAAGACCGTTGTGATAAATATTGCCAGTGGTATGGACACAAGATGTTACCGGATGAAAGGAAAGTATCTGCGCTGGTACAATGTGGATTTGCCGGAAACAATGGAGATAAGAGAAAAGTTTCTTACGGAAAACGGGCCGATTTATCAGATTGCAAAGTCAGCAATGGACGCATCCTACACGGATGAAATCGTATGTGACGGCGAAAATGTATTGGTTGTGATTGAAGGACTTTCCATGTATTTAAGCGAAGAAGATGTGCTGCAAATGTTTTCCATTATTGAAAAAAACTTTCCGGAGGTTACCGTTATGGTTGAAACAATGTCTCCGTTTGTCGTGCGTCATATAAAGGAAAAATCAATTGAAGGCAGCAATGCAAAATTTACATGGGGCGTTAAAAATGGAAAATTGCTGCAACAGCTTGTTCCGGCATTTTCATATAAACAAGAAGTAAGCCTGATTGAAGGAATGAAAAAAATGATGCCGATATATCGTGTTGTCGGTAAAATTCCGGGAGTCAAGAATTTTTCAAATAAAATTATTGTTCTTGAGAAAGAATAAAAGTTAATGAGGTAAAAGCGTATAACCTATTGACTTAGCATTGCCATCTGCCTTATGATAGAGCAAAGAATAAATGAAAAGAGGAAAATTATGAACATCGATGAAATGTTAGAAATTAGCGATTGTCCATTATGTGATGGCGGTGCGTTATTAGAAGAGGAATGTGGATGTAGTTATTATGTATCATGTCTGGATTGTGGATGTCATACGGTAAATATTGATTTCCGTTCGGATGAAGAGCGCTTGGATGCCGCCAAACGTGCAGTTATGCTTTGGAATACCGGAAAGGTAATATCAAGCAGTCCTGGCGAATGAGAGGCTGCCCGTGAATGTCCTTATGAACCGTTTCTAAAAAGCTTTCATACAATAAAATAAGAAACATAAGGCGGGCAGATACCGATGAAGGAAAGGACAAAAGTAATTGTGGACGACACAACCATTTATGAGGTGGATTTAGCGTGTTATGAATCTTTGACGCCGGAGGAAAAAAGAAAATATTTCCCGCAGGCATGGAAAGAGGAGAACGGTTCTATTGGACGGAATCATTCATTTCAGACGAATCGTAAATAAAAAATGAGGCGGTTATCCGCCCCATTTTTTTTGCATTAAGCAATTTTCAATTAGCAGCCGCATCCACCGAATCCGTTATTGCCTCCGCAGCAGCAGAGGATAATGAGAATCCAAATGATGCAGCTGCAATCACCGCCCATGCCGCCGCCAAAGCCGTTACCACAGCCGCCGCAGCAAAGAAGTAAAAGGATAATAATCCAACAGCAGGAAGAATTGTTCTCGTTGCAGGAGCATCCTCCGCCACAGTTTGTTGCTGACAAATCACTCATAGGTTTGCCTCCTAAATTTCATTTACACTGTTATCCTATGCAGGGTGGCTTGGGTGATTTACACAAAAAAATGAAAAAAAAGACGGAAATATTTTATTTGCATATAGACAGAGAATATACTATAATATTGACAGCATTACGATTAGTGATAATATGGCTTTTTGCGTTAGATAGTGAGAGAAAAAAAGATAAAATGAAAAAGAGGGATTCACGACGATGAAACGATACCAGTGGATGGGGATTATGCTGAGCCTTGTTTTGCTTCTGTGCTCGTGCGGTACGGACAAAGAGGTTGAGAAGAAAGCCGGCGAAAGTACGAGTACACCGTCTGCAACGGCGAGCGTTACGCCGTTGATTTCAGAGGATGAGGCTTTTTCAGAGGCAGAGAAGATTGTAAAAACAATGACAATTGAACAAAAAGTAGGACAGATGTTTTTGGTAGATTTACTGCAGTTAGATGCATCACCATCGGTGGACGGAACCGCTTATAAGGCGACGGATAGCATGAAACAGGCAATTATTGATTATCACCTGGGTGGCGTCTATCTTACGAAGGAAAATATTAAGTCGCAGAAGCAGACGAAAAAACTGGTGCAGAATTTACAGGCGAGCGTTGTATCAGGAAGTGCGCTTTACGTTGCCGTAGAGGAAGACGGTGGTGGAGAAAATTCCATTTCTGCCAAAGTTGAGGATTTAAAAGATACCGGTTATGTTACCCCAAAAGAAATGGGACAAAATATGACGGCAAACCAGATTTATGAATCGGGGAAAACGATTGCCGGAGAATTGACGAAAATCGGTATAAATCTGAATCTGGCGCCGGTGGCGGATTTGGCAAGTGCCCAAAATCCATCGTATGCAATGCGCTGCCTGGGAAGTGATGCGGATGGCGTGGCAGATTTGTTGGATGATTTTGTAAGTGGCATGCGCGAGGGCGGACTTTCCGTGACGCTTAAGACTTTTCCGGGAATTGGTAATGTTTCTGCGGATGTGACGGAGTCAATTGCCGAAAATACAGACAGTCTGATGACGATACGTGATACGAATTTTGTGCCGTATGCGAGCGGAATTCAGGCAGGCGCTGACTGCGTGATGGTGAGCAATGCCGCATACAGTAAGCTGACGGTGAAAAAAGTACCGGCATTTATGTCGCAGGATATTGTGACGAAACTTTTACGGGAAGAACTCGGATTTGATGGAATTGTTATGACAAGCCCACTCAATGATAATGTGATAGAGAACAATTATACAAATGAATTTGCCGTAGTGGAAGCGGTAAAAGCAGGATGCGATTTAATCGTCCTGCCGGGGAATTTCAAGGAGTGCTATGAGGCTTTAATTACTGCCGTAGAGGAAGGCAGGATTGATGAAAAAGTGATTAACACATCCGTCCGGCGAATCTTACAGAATAAGATTCAAAGGGGCATACTTGTGTTAGAATAAACAGCAAAAGGAAGGACTTGAAATGAACTCACAGGTTGATGAAACTTATTACGATGGACTGCATGAAGAGTGTGGTGTTTTCGGTGTCTATGATTTGGATGGCGGTGATGTTGCCTCCACAATTTACTATGGACTTTTCGCTTTGCAGCACAGAGGTCAGGAAAGCTGTGGTATTGCGGTCAGCGATACAAAAGGACCGAAAGGAAAAGTATTGTCTTCAAAAGGCATGGGACTTGTCAATGAAGTCTTTGATTCTGAAAAACTTGAAAAACTCAAAGGAAATATCGGGGTTGGACATGTCCGCTACTCGACGGCAGGTGCGAGCAATGGACAGAATGTACAGCCGTTAGTATTAAATTATGTCAAAGGTATTCTTATGTTAGCACATAACGGAAATCTGGTAAATGCGCCGGAACTCCGCAAAGAACTGGAATACACAGGAGCTATTTTCCAGACGACCATTGATTCGGAAGTTATTGCGTACCACATTGCGAGAGAGCGTTTGAAAACGGGTACGGTAGAAGAAGCTGTGAAAAATGCGATGAAGAAATTAAAAGGTGCGTATTCACTTGTGATTTCCAGTCCGAGAAAATTGATTGGTGCCCGCGACCCATTTGGTTTTCGCCCTCTGGTGATTGGAAAACGGGATAACAGTTATCTGCTTGCCAGCGAAACCTGTGCACTTGATGCTGTTGGTGCAACATTTGTCCGGGATGTAAAACCGGGGGAAATTGTCATGTTAGACAAAAACGGTATTACATCGGATGAAAGTCTCTGCACGGTAAAACCGGCAAGATGTATTTTTGAATATATTTATTTTGCAAGACCGGACAGTTATGTGGATGGCGTGAGTGTTTATAATTCGCGTATTATGGCAGGGAAAATTCTTGCCCAGATGCATCCGGCAGAAGCGGATATTGTCATTGGAGTGCCGGATTCCGGAAATGCGGCTGCGATGGGATTTGCCCTGGAGTCAAATATTCCGTATGGTGTTGGTTTTATCAAGAATAGTTATGTGGGAAGAACGTTTATTAAACCCAAACAGTCTGCCCGTGAGTCCAGTGTAAACATTAAATTGAATGCCTTGAAAGAAGTGGTTAGTGGCAAGCGTGTTGTGATGGTCGATGATTCGATTGTGCGCGGTACGACGAGCGGCCACATTGTAAAAATGCTCAAAGATGCCGGAGCGACTGAGGTGCATGTAAGAATCAGTTCGCCGCCATTTTTGTTTCCATGCTATTTTGGAACCGACGTGCCAAGCTGCGACCAGCTGATTGCACATGACCACACAGTATCCCAGATTTGTGAGTTGATTGGAGCGGATTCGCTTGGTTACTTAGATGGCGAGAGACTGCCGGAATTGATTGAGGGAGACACTGGTTACTGTGATGCGTGCTTCTCCGGAAATTACCCGGTAGAGCCGCCAACCGAAGATATTCGTGGAAGTTTTGAACCGTAAATAGGTGTTAAGGAAAAGCCCTGGCACTATTTTATAAAAGGATAGAGAAAGGAAAGAAAGAATATGAGTACAGACAGATATGTAAGCCCGTTGTCGGAGAGATACGCCAGCAAAGAAATGCAGTTTATTTTCTCGCCGGATATGAAATTTCAGACTTGGAGAAAATTATGGATTGCATTAGCAGAAACCGAGAAAGAACTTGGCTTAAAGGATGCAGATGGAAATCCACGTATCACAGACGAACAGATTGAGGAGTTAAAAGCACATGTGACAGATATTAATTATGATGTTGCAAAAGCTCGCGAAAAAGAGGTGCGCCACGACGTAATGAGCCATGTATATGCATATGGCAAACAGTGTCCAAAGGCAGCAGGAATCATTCATCTCGGAGCAACTTCCTGCTATGTTGGTGATAATACAGACGTCATTATCATGACCGAAGCACTTAAATTAGTAAAGAAAAAACTGGTGAATGTCATTTCCGTATTATCTGATTTTGCAATGAAATACAAAGACCTTCCGACGCTTGCATTTACTCATTTCCAGCCGGCACAGCCGACAACAGTTGGTAAGCGTGCAACGCTTTGGATTCAGGAACTTGTGATGGATTTGGAAGATTTGAATCACGTGCTGTCTCATATGAAACTTCTTGGTTCGAAAGGAACTACCGGTACACAGGCAAGTTTCCTTGAGCTGTTTGACGGTGATGAGAGCAAATGTAAAGAAGCGGACAAACTGATTGCAAAGAAAATGGGATTTGACGCATGCTTCCCTGTTTCCGGACAGACCTATTCCCGTAAATTGGATACTCGCGTAGTAAATGTACTTGCCGGTATTGCAGCCAGCGCACATAAATTCTCAAACGATATCCGTCTTCTTCAGCATTTGAAAGAAGTGGAAGAGCCATTTGAAAAGAGCCAGATTGGCTCCTCTGCAATGGCATACAAGAGAAACCCAATGCGAAGCGAAAGAATTGCATCCCTGTCCCGCTATGTGATGATTGATGCCTTGAACCCGGCGATTACATCGGCAACTCAGTGGTTTGAGAGAACGCTCGATGATTCTGCAAATAAGCGTCTGAGCGTAGCAGAAGGCTTCCTCACAATCGACGGTATTTTGGATTTGTTCTTAAATGTAGCCGATGGACTTGTTGTTTACGATAAAGTAATTACAAAACGTCTCATGTCCGAACTTCCATTTATGGCAACCGAAAATATCATGATGGATGCCGTAAAAGCCGGCGGCAACCGTCAGGAACTGCATGAGAAGATTCGTGAGCTTTCCATGGAAGCAGGCAGAAATGTAAAAGAGCGCGGCTTAGACAATAACCTCTTAGAGTTGATTGCCGCAGACGATGCCTTCCCAATGACTTTGGAAGAATTGCAGAAGACCATGGACCCAAGTAAATATGTTGGCCGTGCACCAAGTCAGGTAAAAGAATTTGTTGAAGACGTGGTCACACCAATTCTCGATGAAAACAAAGACTTGCTTGGAATTAAAGCAGAGATTAACTGCTAATTAAGGAAAGTAAGTATTATGTAGACAAAGTTGGTGCTAGGACTGTTCTGTTGTCCCAGCACCATTTTTCTTTGTTTGTGGGTTTGCAGCAGTTGTGGAGCAATGGAGAAATCCATTATATATAAGCATCAAAAGTCTTAGGCAACGCTAATCCGTTCAAAATTAAAAAAGAGTTGTACAAAATAGAAAACCACTTGCAAGCAAAGCAACCATAAAGTAGAAAATCTGGGAAAAGAGTTGTTTTGTCTGGGAAAATTCGATTGGAATTTTAACAAAACTCAGATTAAAGGAATAAGTTTGCGCTAAATGTTCGCTGTCAATTCCTTTGGATTCCAGTAATTCCGTAGAAAAACAAAAAAAGTCCCACCGAACACTTGACACA
>OMGK01001125.1_pt1 | contig 15749 bp, 14 predicted proteins | sample 1645881 | NCBI WGS metagenome assembly OMGK01 (sample SAMN00849303, study PRJEB25192) | human gut metagenome
TCGGATCCCATCAGTCTGACCATCTCTTCATTTACAATCTTGATGACCATCTGTCCCGGATTCAGTCCGTTCATCACGTCCTGTCCGACGGCACGCTCCTCCACGTCCTTGACGAACTGCTTGACGACCTTGAAGTTGACATCCGCCTCTAAGAGCGCCATCTTGACTTCCTTAAGCGCTGTCTTGACATCCGCTTCCGTCAGCCGTCCCTTGCTGCGCAGGTTCTTGAATACATTTTGAAGTTTTTCAGATAAGCTGTCAAATGCCATCTATAACTCCTCTAATATCTGATTGGAAATCTGTTCAATCTCCACGATCACTGCCTCGTCATGGCTCTCATGAAACTGCTTCGTCAATGCATGAATCTGTTCCACGCTGCGCTTCGCCGACATGAACTTTGCGATCAGATGAAGCTTCTCCTCATACCCCTCAAGGGTCTTCGTACACCGCTTCACCATATCGTGAACGCCCTGTCTGCTGATACCTTCCTCGTCCGCGATCTCTCCGAGAGACAGATCATTGAACACGAAATCCTCATAAATTCTTCTCTGATGTTCGTTCAGCAGTTCTCCGTAAAAATCATACAGATACGCCTGTTCAATCTTCTCTTCCATCTGAAATCCCACAATCACGCCGTATCCGGCATCTCTCACTCATTGCCACCGTGATAGAATAGCATAAAAGGAAAAAGGTGTCAAGTATTTTTTCTTGACACACTTTTTCCTTCTTTTTACACCGCCATCGCCGTCTGCACGATCATGCAGAACAGGCATGCCGCCGCACAGATTCCGTAGAGAATCTCACTCTTTCCTTCTGTTGAAAAAAATCCCACGCCGGCCACCACGAACCCTGCTCCCGCGGCAATGACCGGCCACATGAAAAGACCGAAGGCAGTACCGCTCCATCTGCAGATCACAAGCGCCGCAGCAAAACCGCACGCTGCCGCAACAAGCCAAACCATGATCTGTTTTATCCATCTGCGCATAGGGATACCTCCATACCTTCGGTTTTCATTTTATAAGAAGATGTATTTGCACACAAACAGTACCGCCAGCACATACATCAGCGGTGTGATCTTCTTTGCCTTACCGCATACGACATTGATGATGACATAAGAGATAACGCCGATCGCAATACCCTCGGAGATGCTGTACATGAGCGGCATTGCAAGCAGGCATAAGTATGCCGGAATTGCCTCTGTCATATCCGTGAACTCGATGCTTGTCACCGTAGACACCATAAGGAAGCCGACGAAGATCAGAGCCGGTGCTGTCGCAAAGCTCGGGATCGAGCAGAAAATCGGGGACAGTACCACAGAGATTAAGAATAAGAATCCGGTCACTACAGAGGAGAGGCCTGTTCTTGCTCCTGCTGCCACACCGGAGGAACTCTCAACGAATGTGGTCGTTGTGGAGGTACCAAGCACAGCACCTGCGGTGGTTGCAACCGCATCCGCCAGCAGCGCTTCCTTGATGCGCGGCAGTCTGCCGTCCTTGTCCAACATATCCGCCTTGTTTGCCACACCGATTAACGTTCCGAGTGTATCAAACATATCTACAAACAGGAATGCACATACAACTGCGATAAAGTCAAAAACATGCACACCGGAGAAATCCAGTTTAAAGCACTGTCCGAATGTCTGACCGATCGCGGTCAGATCGGTAAATCCGAGCGCCGGGTATAAGGAATAAAAACCGGCTTCCGCATCCGGAACATAGATTCCTGCCGCCTGGCAAAGCATTCCAAGCACCCAGGTAATAACGATACCGAATAAAATCGCGCCTTTTACGTTCTTAATGTACATAATTGCAATCACAAACAGACCGATCAGCGCTAACAAAGCACAGATGCCGGCAGTCTTGAAATTGCTGGTAAAGTCAACATAGGAAACAAGTGTGGAGCTGTTCGCCACTACGATGCCGCCATTCTGCAGACCGATAAATGCGATAAACAGCCCGATGCCGACGCTCACACCTTTTTTCAGGTTCAGCGGGATCGCATTAAAGATTGCTTCACGCACATTGGTCAAAGAAAGTACGATGAAAACCAGACCTTCCACAAAAACAGCCATTAAAGCTACCTGCCAGGAATATCCCATCGCACCGCAGACCGTGTATGCAAAATACGCATTCAGTCCCATCCCCGGTGCCAGTGCAAACGGATAATTCGCAAGGAGCGCCATCGCCATGGTACCGATAAATGATGCAAGTGCGGTTGCGATGAGTACTGCCGTCTTATCCATTCCCGCCGCTGCAAGCATGGTCGGGTTGACTGCCAGAATGTACGCCATCGTCATAAAGGTTGTGATACCTGCCATGACTTCGGTCTTGGCTGTCGTGTTGTTTTCCTTCAGTTTAAACCACTTTTCTAACATTTTCTTTCTCCTCTTCTTTGTTTACAGACTCGTGCGCACCAGCTTCGGCTTATAACCTTTCTTCTCCAGCGCTTTCATGATCTGTTTTTTGTGCTCGGTGCCAAAGCTCTCGAGCGTAATACGGAGTTCCACTGCCGCGCTGCGGTTCGTTGTCACAAACTGGTTGTGCTCCAGCTTGATGACGTTGCCCTGCTCTGCGGCAATCGCTGCCGAAACCTTGGACAGTTCTCCCGGCTTATCCGGCAGAAGTACCGACACGGTGAAGATACGGTCGCGGAAAATGAGTCCCTGCTGTACCACGGAGGACATCGTGATGACGTCCATGTTGCCGCCACTTAAGATCGATACCACGCGTTTGTCGGAAACATCCAGATGTTTCAACGCAGCTACGGTCAGCAGACCGGAGTTTTCCACAATCATCTTGTGATTCTCCACCATATCCAGGAATGCCACGACGAGTTCATCATCCTCCACCGTGATGATGTCATCCAGATTTTTCTGGATATACGGGAAAATCTTGCTTCCCGGTGTCTTGACCGCTGTGCCGTCCGCAATGGTGTTGACCTGCGGCAGCGTCGTTACTTTCCCTGCCGCGAAGGAAGCCTGCATACAGTTCGCTCCCGCCGGCTCCACGCCGATGACTTTGATCTTCGGATTCAGAAGCTTCGCCAGTGTGGACACACCGGTTGCCAGTCCGCCCCCGCCGATCGGAACCAGAATGTACTCCACCAGCGGAAGCTCCTTAAAGATCTCCATGGCGATCGTTCCCTGTCCGGTTGCCACTGCCAGATCATCGAACGGATGGATGAAGGTATATCCCTCCTTGTCCGCAAGCTCGTATGCCTTCTGGCACGCCTCGTCATAGACATCTCCGTAAAGCACGACTTCTGCGCCGTAACTCTTGGTGCGGTTCACCTTGATGAGCGGTGTGGTGGTCGGCATGACGATGACTGCCTTGCAGCCGTAGCATTTTGCTGCGTATGCCACACCCTGCGCGTGGTTTCCCGCCGATGCCGTGATCAGCCCCTTTGCACGCTCCTCATCACTTAACGTGCTGATCTTATAATATGCGCCTCTCACCTTGTATGCCCCGGTGAACTGCATGTTTTCCGGCTTAAGGTAAACCTTGTTGCCGGTCTGCTGACTCCAGTAATCGCTGTATACCAGCTTTGTCTCAAGTGTCACTTCTTTGACTTTTTCACTTGCTTCCTCGAACTTGTCTAATGTCAACATCCGCTTTTCTCCTCTCCTACTTCAAATAATGCGTTTACGAACTGGTTGGAATCGAACTTCTGCAGATCCTCGATCGTCTCCCCGACGCCAATATACTTGACCGGAATGCCAAGCTCCGAGTGGATTGCCACTGCGATACCGCCCTTTGCCGTGCCGTCCATCTTCGTCAAAATAATTCCCGTGATGTCGGCGCACTCGGAAAACTCTCTCGCCTGGTTTAACGCATTCTGTCCGGTCGTCGCATCGAGCACCACAAGCGTCTCACGGTACGCATCCGGATATTCTTTCTCCAGAATACGATTGATCTTTTTTAATTCCTCCATGAGGTTCTTCTTATTATGAAGGCGTCCCGCCGTATCACACAGCAGAACATCCGCATTTCTCGCCTTGGCTGCCGCCACCGCATCGTAGACGATCGCCGCCGGGGCTGCGCCCTCGCCGATCATATCCACACCGGCGCGGTTTGCCCACTCCTGCAGCTGGTCTCCCGCCGCTGCGCGGAAGGTATCCGCTGCCGCAAGCACGACCTTTTTCCCCTGGTCCTTGAGCTTTCCCGCCAGCTTTCCAACGGATGTGGTCTTGCCCACGCCGTTGACACCGATCACGAGGACCACGGATTTCTCCGTCTCAAAGCGATATGCCGTCTCGCCGACATCCATCTGCTCCTTGATGCTGTTAATCAGAAGTTCCTTGCACTCTGCCGGATCTTTGATGTGATTCTCCTTCACTTTTTCCTTGAGACTCTCAATGATCGACTCAGTCGCATTGACGCCGATGTCTCCCATAATCAGAATCTCCTCGATCTCCTCATAGAAATCATCATCAATGCTGGAAAATCCACTGAAAATGGAATCTATGCCGGATACGATATTATCTCTCGTCTTGCTGAGGCCCTCGACCAGACGTCCCCAGAAGCCTTTCTTTTCCTCGCCCATAATGTACTCATTCCTCCTGCTATTTGTCGAGATCGCCCTCGATCAGATTCACGGATACCAGGGTGGATACACCCTTTTCCTGCATGGTAATACCATACAGACGGTCTGCCGCCGCCATCGTGCCGCGCCTGTGCGTAATCACAATGAACTGCGTGCTCTTCGTCAGCTTATGCAAATACTTTGCAAAACGTCCGACGTTGGAATCGTCGAGCGCCGCCTCGATCTCGTCGAGCAGACAGAACGGGGACGGCTTTAAGTTCTGGATGGCGAACAACAGTGAAATCGCCGTCAGGGACTTTTCTCCACCGGACATCTGCATCATATTCTGCAGTTTCTTTCCCGGTGGCTGCGCGATAATGCGGATGCCGCACTCCAGAATATCCTCGTCCTCGACCAGTTCCAGCGTTCCTTTTCCACCGCCGAACAGCTCCTTGAATACCTTGTCAAACTCGGTCTGGATCTCCGCGAACTTCTCCAGGAACTGCTTGCGCATGCCGGTATCGAGTTCCTCAATAATGCCGACCAGCGTCTTCTCCGCCTCGACCAGATCGTCATGCTGTGTTTTCAAAAATCCGTAGCGCTCCGAGATCTCCTTATAATCCTCGATCGCGTTGACATTGACATCGCCCAGCTTGCGGATCTCATCCTTGATGGACGCGATCATCTTCTTCATCGCCGCAAGATCCGTATATTCTTCGTTGCGGAGCTCCATCGCCGCATGCAGGGTCAGTTCATACTCCTCCCACATGTAATTGTTCTGGTACTCGTGCGCCTCCTCCAGCTTTTCACGCTGGCTGTTCAGACGGAAAATCTCCTTGTCCAGATCGGAGATCTTCTTGGAAATGTCTTCACGCTTCTGGAAAAATCCCTTGTATTCCGAGGACATTTCTTCCCTGCGCGCCGTGTGCTCCTTAAGCGCCTGCTCCAGCTGCTCGGAATTGTCCTTTGACGCCAGGATCGTCTTTTTGATCTCCTCAATATCGTGGCGCTTCTTCTCCGCATCCGCCTTCGCTTCCTTCGCTTCCGTGACGAATCCCTCGCGCTCTTCCTCGTAACGTCTTATCTCACCGTTCACACGCTCGAGATTCTGCAGAACAAACTCTAACTTCTGACGCACACCGGCTTCCTTTAACTGTACATCGGACACCGCCTTCTGGGCTTCTTCCTCTCTGCCCGCATTCTCATCCAGAATCTTCTGGAATCCGGCGCTCTCCTCCTCGATCTGTGCCTCCCGCTCCTTTGCCGACTGCAGTTCCTCTGTAATCTTGTCCTTGTTCTCCGCAATCTCACGGAGCTGGCTCTCAATCTCACGGTTCTCCATCTGTAAGCCTGCAAACACGTTCTCGCTCTCGTTCTTCTGCTCCATCGCGCGCTCCACGTTCATCTTCGCGGTATTCTGCGCAATGTACGCCTCCTGCAGGCTCGCCTTATTGCTCTCGACGTCCTCCGCAAGCAGGCTCTGCGCCGTCTTGATGTCCTCAAGACGGTTTTTAAGCTCTGCAATCTGTTTATCCAGATCTTTTACGTTCTTCTCGAGTTCTTCAATCTCGCGGTTTCTTGCGAGCAGATTGCTGCTGTTCTTAAATGCTCCACCTGTCATGGAACCGCCCGGGCTTAAATATTCTCCCTCCAGCGTCACAATATGTAACGAGTAGCGGTTCTTTTTCGCCAGCTTGATCGCATAGTCGATATTCTCCGTCACGATCACTCTGCCAAGCAGATAAGCGGTCACTCCAGCATATTTTTCCTCCGTCTTCACGAGGGTATTGGCAAGACCGATGACTCCCGGCTCCTTTAAGGCATCCGTGTTTTTAAAGTTGCCCTTGCCGTCCACACTCGTCAGCGGCAGAAACGTCGCCCGTCCGTACCGGTTCTGCTTTAAGTAGGAGATCATCTGTTTTGCCGTCTCCTCGTCCTCGGTCACGATGTTCTGGATATTTCCGCCAAGCGCTGTCTCAATCGCCGTCTCGTACTTTTTGTCCACCTGGATCAGATCGGAAACAACACCAAGGATTCCCGCGTTGCGGCTCTTCTGCTCCATGACGCGGCGGATGCTGTTGCCGTAGCCGTCATAGCGCTCCGCAATATTTTTCAAAGACTCCAGACGGGACTGCTGCTTATGGTACTGTGCAACCGCGCTCTCCAGCTTCTGATTGGCTTCCAGGGACTTGCGCTTCCACTCCCGGTTCTGCTCATCCATTCCGGCAGCGTTTTTCTTCAGTTCTGCGATCGACGCGTTCACCGCATCGAGCTCCTTCTGATAGCTTTCCAGAACGGAGGTAAGATCCGCCTCCTCGGTCTTGCGCGCAAGCAGACGCTGCGTCAGCTGCGCCTTGCGGATGTTCACCTGCTCCATCATCGTGTCGTAGCGCTGCTGTCTCGCCTTGACGGATGCCTTGCGGTTCAACAGTTCGATAATCTCGTTCTTGCCCTTTTCAATGCCCTCGGTGCAGCGCGCGATCTCCTCCTGAATGTTCCGCAGCTGCTCTGCCGCCGTCTCCTTTTCCGTCGCCGCCGCTACAAGCTCTGTGTCGAGTTCCTGCTTTTCCGCTTCGTATGTACCGCGCGACTCGATGCGCTCCTGCTTTTCCCGATCGATCGAGTCCAGACGGCTCTTTAAATGCTCATCGGTCATCTCCGCCGTGTGGATCTGCTCATTTAAGACATTGATCTGTCCTTCCAGCTTTCCCTTGGTCACGGTGGACTGGCTCATCTCCTCACGAATGGATGCAATCTTGTCATCCATGGAAGCCATGTCCTGTTCCAGCTTCTCGTATTCACTCTTGATATTCTCGTAAGACTGGCTGGCTTCCTTCGATTCCTCGTCCGCGATGTGATATTTTCCTTCTACTTCCTTAAGCTGCGCCTCAATGCGCTCCACTTCCAGAAGGAACATATTCACATCATATTCTTTTAATTCTTCTTTTTTCTTCAGGTAGATGCGGGCTTTCTCCGCCTGACGCTCCAACGGCCCGACCTGGCGCTCCAGCTCGGCTAAAATATCATTCACACGAACCAGATTCTCGCGCTCATTCTCCAGCTTTTTCTGTGCTGTCGCCTTGCGCTTTTTATATTTTACAATGCCGGCCGCCTCGTCGAACAGCTCTCTGCGCTCCTCCGGCTTACCGCTTAAGATGCGCTCGATCTGTCCCTGTCCGATGATGGAGTAACCCTCCTTGCCGATACCGGTATCGTAAAAAAGCTCCGTCACATCCTTGAGTCTGCACGGACTTCCGTTGATCAGATACTCGCTCTCGCCGGAGCGGTACACACGCCGCGCCACGGTGACTTCCTCAAAATCAATGGCAAGCTGATGATCCGAATTGTCCATGGTAATCGCCACATAGGCATAACTTAACGGCTTGCGGTTCTCCGTACCCGCGAAGATGACGTCCTGCATGCTGGCGCCGCGAAGCTGCTTGGCACTCTGCTCTCCGAGCACCCAGCGCACAGCGTCCGCGACATTACTTTTTCCACTGCCGTTCGGTCCGACAATTCCCGTAATTCCGTTATGAAAATCAAATACGATCTTGTTCGCAAATGATTTGAATCCCTGCACTTCAATGCTCTTAAGATACATATAAACCTCTCTCTTTCATCCAGAGCAATGCCTGATATGCCGCCTCCTGCTCCGCTGCCTTCTTGGTATGTCCGCTTCCCTTGCCAATTGTCGTATTCCCGATCACCGCCTCCACCAGGAAACGTTTGTCGTGATCCGGTCCCTCCTCGCCGATGAGTTCATAGTGAAGCGGTTCCTCGTAATGCCCCTGTACCACTTCCTGCAGAATTGTCTTGCTGTCATAGAACAGCTTCTTGTGTTCAATATCCGTCAGAATGAAGCGGTGGATAAAAGCTTTTGCCGGCTCAAAACCGCCGTCCAGATAGATCGCACCGATCACGGCTTCCAGCGCATCCGAAAGAATCGACTTGCGTCCTCTTCCGCCGGTCAGGTTCTCCCCCTTGCCCAGATACAGATACTTTCCAAGGTCAATCTCCCTGGTGCACAGCGCAAGCGTCGGCTCACAGACGATGCTCGCGCGCAGCTTTGTCAGATCGCCCTCCGGGAGATCTGTATGCTCCTTGTAGAGGAACTCACTCGACACGACCTCTAAGACCGCGTCTCCCAAAAACTCCAGCCTCTCATTATCCGAAAGCTTCTTCATGTGCTTCTCATTTGCAAAAGAACTGTGTGTCAGTGCCTGCTGCAACAGTCTCTGCTCGTTAAACTCATAACCAATCACTTGTTCCAGTTCTGTCAGTTTTGACATTTCATTATCCTCCTCGTCTCTTTCGGAGGTCTTTTCTTGCCCTACAGCCCTTGTATAGAGTAAGAAAAAGCCTCAAAATCTCTGTGCCCCGCGGCAACGCCGCCGTACGGGTTCCTCTTATCAACAAAAGCCCTTGCTTTCCGGACAAGGGCTTTATGACGCATCATCAAATTGTCTCTTATGAGTTTAAAGCATTCTTGATCTCTTCTACTGCATCTGATACGGTCACAATATGTTCTGCATCTTCATTTGCAATCTCAATGTCAAATTCCTCTTCAATCCCCATAATGATCTGAAAAATATCGAGGGAATCTGCTCCGAGATCATCTACGAATGTGGTCTCCATCGTAATCTCCTCTTCATCCACATTCAAAACCTCTGCAATGATTTTTTTCAGCTTTTCAAATTCCATAACCTACATTCCTTCCTGTTCCGCAGAACTTACTATATTTTTCCTGATCTTTCCATTGATGTCCTCTTCCTTGAACGTCACACACTGGAAAATAGAATTCGTAATCTCTTTTGCTTTTGCACTTCCGTGCGTCTTGACCACAAGACCATTCAGTCCCAGAAGCGGCGCACCGCCGTACTGTGTTGCATCGAAAGTCTTTAACGTAGACTTTAATGCCGGCAATGCAAGTGCTGCACCAATTTTACTCTTCAACGTGCTCATCATGCCTTTCTTGATGGCACCGATTAACGTACTGCTGAGTCCTTCGTACAGCTTTAAGATGACATTTCCAACGAAAGCCTCGCAGACAATCACGTCCGCCTCTCCCTTTGGAATCTCTCTCGCCTCAATGCTTCCCACAAAATTGATGTCTTCACACGCCTTCAGCAGAGGAAATGTCTCCTTCACAAGGGCATTGCCCTTCTCCTCCTCTGCGCCGATATTGACAATCGCCACTCTCGGCTTCTTCACTCCGAGAACATTCTCCATATAAATGGAACCCATCTTCGCAAACTGCACCAGATGCGAAGCTCTCGCATCCACATTCGCTCCACAGTCAATCAGAAGAGAGACTCCCTTCTCCGTCGGAATCAAAGGTGCAAGCGGCGGTCTCTCAATGCCTTTGATGCGGCCGACAATCACCTGTCCGCCGACTAAGATCGCACCGGAACTTCCCGCTGACACAAATGCGTCTGCTTCCTTCTGCTTTACCATATTCATTCCAATGACAATGGATGACCGCTTCTTCCTGCGGATTGCATTCACCGGCGGCTCTGCAGTCTCTATCACCTCTTCTGCATGTACCACCTGAATCTGATCTCCGGGGTACGTATACTTTGCCAGTTCTTCCCGAACGACATCCTCCTGTCCTACCAGGAGCACCTGAATATCCGACCGTGCGTTCACGGCATCCACTGCGCCCTTGACCGGCTCCGCCGGTGCGTAGTCTCCGCCCATCGCATCCAATACGATTCTTGTCCTCACAGCCCCGCTGCTCTGCTGCATACTCCATCTCCCATCTGTCCTGCCGGAGTCTAGTTCTCCACGCCTACTAAAGAATATACTATAACTCTTTCTATAAATCAATAATAAAAAATACGCTTATTTCTAATTGTAAAATTCCTGATTTCGTTCCTGCTCCGCCTCCAGATCTTCCGCCGACATATACTTGCGGAAAATGCGCTCCAGGATAAAATTCGCCACCAGGATGTAGACTGCCGGAAGCAGTATCATAAGCCACGGAAGCATCCACAAGCCAAAGGCGCTCGCTGCCAGAAGCACCAGAAGAAGCAGCGACCACGGAAGATTCGCCACCGCAATCAGCGCCGCGTTCTTAAACGACTGCCCCAGACTGTTCTCAAAGCGCGCCATGTAGGCAAACAGATATACCGCCAGCATCACGACAAGCACAATCAGTACCAGGAAAACCACATACAGCACGCCGCTCTTTTGTCCCTGCGCAGCAAACTGATACATAATATAGCAGTCCAGTCCCAGAAATAGAACCACTCCTGTCAGAATCAGCGCTGCGAGCGCCGCCTGCTTAAAGTTGCTCTTAAACGCATGCCAGTATTCTTTCCACAGATAGCTTCTTCCGTGCCGGATTACCTTATTGACCGCATAATAGAGCGCCGTCGTTGCCGGTCCCGCCAGAAACGATGTCAGCCAGCACAGAATCCATCCGAATACCGATGCGCTCTGCCATGCCAGGAAAAATGTCGTTGCCATCGGGATGCAGCAGAACACCCACAGCACGCTTAAGATCACACAGTCAACCACCTTACTGAGTCCCTGAAAAAACTTATTGTCCAAATTAAAAAAATCACCCATATGAATCCTTCTTTCTGTCTCCTATGTTTCTCCTGTTATTTTCTCATAACATGACACGATCGCCCGAAGCGGGACGCCCCAGTCACGCTCGCCTCCGGCGTCCTGTGAACATCCGAATATCATGCTGACCAGCTTTCCGTTTTCATCAAAAACCGCCGATCCGGAATCCCCGTCGGTAATCGCCATGCGCACTTCCGTCTCCTTCTCTCCCCGTCCCCACAGGAATTCCGTCTCTTTCCGAAGAAGACTTCCCGTCAGCATGTGGAGCACATTGCCTTCCTGTCCGATGCGCACGATTCCGACCGGCAACTCTGCATTGCCAAGTTCTTCCCAACTCGCAAGATCATACGACACCGTCTTTAGCTTTTCCTGCACTTTCTTTGGAATCGCCGTCCGGTCAACCGCCACGACGCCCACATCATAAACATCGTCGGTACCCGCTTTGCTTCCCGTAACGCAGGTTCCATCATAAAAATACACATCCCAGTCGTCGTACTTTGCTATGACATGGCGGTTCGTACACAGATACACCGTATCATCCGTCATTTCCATAATAAAACCGGAACCCGCGGTATGTCCTCCCTCCGGCGTCCCGTGATAAATCTGTACCACACACGGCAACACCTGCTCCAACACCGCTTCCATAGTGTCTTCCGCACCGTCCGTCTCCACCCCGGTTCCTTCACTGCTCTGTACCGCTTGTTCCGTTCCCGTCCCGGTCTGCCCGCTGCCCGGTGCCATTTGTTCTGTTTCCGCTCCAGTCTGTCCGCTGTCTTGCGGCATCTGTTCCGTGCTCTGCGGTATCCGCTCCGTTGTCCTGCTCTCTTCCCCGGCAGCATCCTGTGTCTGTTCTGCACAGCCTCCCAGTCCCAGTAAAAGTCCTATACCCCAAAGCGTCAGCACTGCCTTCATCCTGCATCTATGCACTCTACGCATTTCTTCTTCAATCCGTTTCCACCAGTTTTTCTCTTGTACCATATTCATTTATTATAGCTTTCCATAACGCCCCGGTCAAGGAACAAAAGGCGCAGCACAAAGTGTTTTCCTATAAAGAAAAAACAGCCGCGTCTCCGCGGCTGTTTTTCCCTAAAGAATCATTTTAGTAATTGTACTCGGATGCATACTCACCATACATTGTGGTCTCGTCTGCATTGTAGTTGTTGATGTCAACAACGCTTCCGTTCTCAATCTTAAATACATTCCAGATGGTACCTGCCTGATTCAGAGGTACATTGTACTCTTTCACAAGAACAGATCCCTGGTATACCTTTACGTTTGCGCCAGACTCAGACATCTTTGTGGATGTAGCGTCATAACGATCTGTAAAGTCTTTTACAGAGTAATAGTAAGTAGCATCTGTACGTGCATTTACGATGGTTACCGTCTCCGGTCCGTAGGAGCTTACATCATCCACATCCAGGGATGCGATCACGTTACCGTCCGTATCTCTCTCTACCTTATTGTAGTAAGCGATGTGGAATACAGAGTTGGCATCATCTAATCCAACCAGGTGGGAATCGAGATCTCTCGGTGTCTCACCCCAGGTAAGAACGATTCTGAATTCTGTGCTGGTAACCTCGCTTGTGCTGGTCGGGCTTAATACGCCTTCGCATGCACCAATTGCATTGGAGCTTGCTACGTTTACAAAAGTGGATACGAATCCGTCTCTTGCAAACTCAAGGGTGTAGTAACCTCTCTCAAGAGAGAAGCTGTAGCTGCCATCTGCATCTGTGGTAGTCGTAGCGATCACATCGCCGGACTGACTGTTCCAGTTCGCACGTACATTTACGGTTACACCTTCAATACCAAGACCTGTGGTTGCATTCTTTGCAACGCCTGCAACGGTATTCACACCGCTCATATCAGAGCTCAACAGCTGGAATGTTGGCAATGTGAAGCTTCCATTGTCAGCGTTGATGCTGATGGAGTTCACTGTCAAGGTTAAGTAACCAACAGCTGCTGCCTGAACGGAGTATACACCCGGTACGAATTCCGGAATCTCATAGTAACCGTTTGCGTCTGTGGTAATCTCATAGTAACCATCGCCTACAACCAGACCATTCTCCGGCTCCTCTGTCTCCTCTGTAGACTCTGTTGCCTCCGTAGACTCTGTTGTCTCTGTAGCTTCTGTAGACTCTGTTGTCTCTGTGGCTTCTGTAGACTCTGTTGTCTCAGCCGTTGTCTCAACAGACTCTGTAGCTGCTTCTGCTTCCTCTGCTGTTGCATTGAAGCTTGTCAGTCTGAATGTAACTGTTGCGCCTGCAACCGGTGCACCTGTCTCCGGGTTTGTCAGACGGCCGTTTGTTCTGATCGGTGCTGTGTTGGTAGAAGTATTGTTGCCGTTGTCAGCACTTCCTGTATTAGAAGATCCGCTGTAAGAAGACTCTGTGTAGCTGGATGTTGCTGCTACAGCTGCGCTCGCATCTCTTCCCTCTGCTCTACCGAACTTTAAGTAATGCTTGTAAAGCGCAAGCACATCGTAACCGAATGCTGCCTTTAAGTCCGGATATCTGTCTGCGTATGCTCTTGCATCAAAGGTGCCGAAAGAATTTCTTCCCTCATTAAAGCCGTATTTGATGTAGTGATTCACATATGCATCCCAGTTATCGCCGAATGCCGCATCCAGATCCGGGTACGCTGCTCTGTATTTCTGTACGTCGATAAGTGCGGTGCTTGTTCTGCCTTCTTTCTTACCGAATGTCTTATAATGCTTGTACAATGCTGTCTGGTTCGTGCCGAATGTATCCTTGAGATCGCTGTAGGTCTCAGAATAATACTGTGCATCAAATACATCTCTCAATGTTGCCGCAGATACGGTTGCCGTACCTCCGAATGTCAGCACACCTGCAAGAACCAGTGCTGTAATTCTGCGAGCCATTCCGCTTCTCTTAGCGGAACGTTTCGTTTCTGTCTCATTCAATCCCTTCTTCACTAACATTTCCTCCTTGTTGTTGTGACGTTACAGATATTATTGTAAATATCTGGAATAAAAAATGCAACCACTTCTTAGCATTTTCTTAATACTTTTGCTCTTTAACGAGATAAAGAGCAAAATGCGCGCATCCCCGCGAAGTGTTTTTGTGTAATTAGGAAACTTCCTTCCTATTACACAAAAAAGAGACCCGGAAATCCGGATCTCTTCTGTACCGCTGGAATTAGTCCTGCGGAATGATTTCTTTTTTGTTGTAAGAGCCACAGTTCTTGCATACTCTGTGAGGCATCATCAGCTCTCCACACTTGCTGCATTTTACTAATGCAGGAGCAGTCATTTTCCAGTTTGCTCTTCTTTTATCTCTTCTTCCTTTGGAAGATTTATTCTTCGGACAAATAGACATTTACTTACACCTCCTTAAATTTGTTAAAGACATCTTGGATTGCTGCCATTCTTGGATCCAGTTCTGTTCTCTGGCAATCGCAGTTCCCCTTATTCAGGTTCATTCCGCACACCTTGCAAATTCCTTTGCAATCTTCTCTGCACAGAACTTTCATCGGCCAGTTCACCAAAATCTCTCCATAGATAAGCTTATCTATATCCAGATTTAATCCAATCAGGTAGTCTGTTTCTTCCATTTCATCATCCACAACTTCCGTTCCGTCCATGCGGAGCTTCTTGTCGATGACAATGTGGATGTCCGTCGGAACTTCCGTAAGACATCTGCTGCACGGGATTGATACTGTAAGATCTGTCTCCCCGCTCAAAAGCAGTTCACTGCCCTCGCGGTTCGCAATCCTAAGATCAAACGGCGCGCTCTCTGTGATCGGGAACTCACCAAGCCTCGATACAAACGTATCCTGCTCGATATGAACCTTCTCGGTAACTTCTCTGTTCTCACAAGATACAATCTCTGAAATATCGATCTGCATGGTTTACTCCTTCGCCTCATACATATGAGGTTTTCACACCTAACCAATTATACATAGACGCCCCTGGTTTGTCAATCACTTTTTTGCTTTTTTGTCAAGGATTTTTCCTTGACAGCAAAAACTATTTTACAAGCGCTACCGTCTCTCTTGCAATCGCAAGCTCCTCGTTGGTCGGGATCACACATACCTTTACCTTTGAATCCGCGGTAGAGATGATCGCCTCATCGCCATGGGTTGCATCGTTCACTGCCTGGTCTACCGTCACGCCGAGATAACCGAGATAAGACATTACCTTCTCGCGAACCAGGTTCACGTTCTCACCGATACCTGCGGTAAATGCGATGGCATCTACGCCGTTCATTGCTGCAACATAGGAGCCGATGTATTTTGCCACACGATAGCTGAACACCTCGATCGCATTGGTTGCAAGCTCGTTGCCTGCCTCGTGTCCTGCCTGCAGGTCACGGAAGTCAGAGGAGAGACCGGACATTCCCTGTACACCGGACTTCTTATTTAATACATTCATGATACCCTCGATATCAAGGTTCTCTTTCTTTGCGATGAACTCCATGATCGCCGGATCAATATCTCCGGAACGTGTTCCCATGACAAGTCCCTCAAGCGGTGTCAGACCCATGGAGGTATCTACACACTCACCGTTTAATACCGCACTGATGGATGCGCCGTTGCCGAGATGTGCCACGATGATCTTGGAATTTTTAAGATCCATGCCAAGGAACTCTGCGGTACGCTTGGATACAAAGCTGTGGCTTGTTCCGTGGAAACCGTATCTT
>OMGK01001143.1_pt1 | contig 15642 bp, 18 predicted proteins | sample 1645881 | NCBI WGS metagenome assembly OMGK01 (sample SAMN00849303, study PRJEB25192) | human gut metagenome
GTACTTTCATTGAAGTCACCTCCAATTTTCTAAGCCCCGTAAGGGGCTTATGCAGGTCGAGAGCGTGCCAGCTCAACATCTGCTCCACCATTTACAAAACTCCTTATAATATTTTCACAAGGGCGGCTGCATTTTGCGGTCGCTTTTGCGTTGCGTCGTAAAAAGTTCATAAATGTCGAATTTTTGATATACTGCATAAAAAATACAAATGCTATTTATGCAGTAAATAGAAATTCGGTGTATTTCGTTGATTTCCGCTCTGATTAGTGATATTATTTAAGAAATATTATTATGAGGAGATCGCATATGAGTAAAGTTGTAAAGTTCTATTTTATGGGCATAATAAATAGAGATTTAGAGATAGTGGACGTAAATATGTCTGCTTTCTTTGAGAGATTTGATCGTGCAAGAATTAATGGGGAAATCAATAATCAGCATATTGTTTCTGGGAAGACAATGAAAATATTTCAAATCATTCGTCCTAATTTGAATGCACAAAAATCATTTATTATTCCTTTCGGAACACTTAAAAGGGGTGCTACATACCAAGAAGATAATGGAAGGGTTGAGGAATTGACCTCACGTTTGTATGATATCACCTTTGTTTACTATAACCAGGATGATAATGTTGCGATGGTTTCCGGAAGTAAAGCGTCACCGTCGGTCAAGGTCATATGTGAATTTATGAATCTTATGTTAAGACAAGATAGATGTAATTTCATTATGACGCCGGTCACTTATGATACTGGATTGGAGACGGTAAACAATGCCCCGATTGTAAGAAGTGTTTCAATAAAAGTGAATATGAATTCTTCTGCGATTGAAAGATTTTATGGGTTTCAAGGAGCAGGTTTATTTGAGTGCTTAAAAAGTTTTACCCAAGAAAGTGCTAGTACTGACGCACAAAAAATTACATTTGAATTAATGACAGGTCGCTCAAAATATGCGAGAATGAATAAACAGCAAGTAATGGTTTTGCTTAATAATTTAAATTTGGATGTAGATACTATTGAGGAAATAGTGGTGCATTACAAGCAAGGTATAGATGAGAAAATACAGACGGCAAAATTGAGAGATTCGTATTTGAATTTAACATACGATTTCAGCAATTGTCCGGATAATAATTTGTCGTCATCATTCATACTTGATAATGCTGATGTAGCGCTATCAGCCAGGAGGTTGTCTTTTGCAAGTTTTATTAGAAGCAAAACAGCAGATCAGGTTCCATTAGATTTTGAAATAGATGATTTGATTAGGTTTAGGTGATATTTTGAAAAAAAATAATGTTTTCAAAATCGTAGGTTTGGTTATTTCTTATGTTATATGTGGTGTTTTGGCAAAAATACTAAACATCTGTGTTTCGGCAATAGAAAACAAGAAAACTACCGATTTGGTTGTTGAGGTTGTTGGCAGCTTTAATGAACATATAGTTGATTATTCCATTGCAATGTTGGGAGTCTATGTAGCAATACTAGTGCTGTTTGCCACATCAAGCAATCCTGCGGCAGGAATGATATGCAACAAAGGGCTTAATAAAAGACTAGAGAGAATAATATCGTTGTCAATGATATTTGCAATATCAAATATTGTAGTAAATTTGTTTGATGTTTGTGATATGACATATCAAATTTTTTGTTTTGAAGTTGGTTTAGTTTCATTAGTTTGTAGCCTAATATTTATGCGTTTAACAATATTAATTTTTAGGTACAATATAGAGGCTTTTGCAAAACAGGAAAAAGAAGACGAAAAAAGAATGGAAGACATTCATACTATTTTGCTTGACATATATAAAAAGAACAATCACTTATAAATTATAAAGCTCCGCTTGCCGGGGCTTTTTTCATACCATAAAGAAAGGACGGTGTCCTCATGACAGCACGGCAAAAGAAATTTGCAGAATACTATGCTCAGAGCGGCAACACCGTTCAGAGTGCTATAAAGGCAGGATACAGCGAGAAGTATGCGAAAGCTGACGCCTGCAAAATCCTAGATAATCCTAGTGTTGCGGAGTATATCTGTGTGCTGTCCGAGAAAGCTCAGGACGAGCGTATAATGACCGCAAAGGAGAGGCAGGCACTCTTGTCTGATATCGCTAAGGACGGCAAGAATGACCCTGCTGACCGTATCAGAGCCGTCGATACCCTCAATAAAATGACAGGAGAGTATGTGGCTAAGATACAGGCGGAGGTCAAGACCTCTGAAAAGCTTTCAGACGTTTTCGCTCAGATAGGCGGTGAGGGGCTTGACGAGTAAGTTTCCCCTTTCGCAGAAGTATATGGACTTCATCAACAGCGTTCGGGGCGTGTCTGCGGATTTTCTTGAGGGGACTACCGCAAGCGGCAAAACAACTGTGGGCGCAGGCATAAAGTTCATGCGTATGGTGTCGGCAAGCAGGAAAAAGCTTCACGTCATTGCCGCTAAGACTACGGGAAAGGCTGAGGAAACTATAATTCAGCAGGATAACGGCATTCTTGACCTGCACGCCAATGCTCGGTACTTCGGCAACGGTGATAAGGACTACAAACTGCCGCATATCAAGTTTGAGGGCAAGATAATCTATGTTCTGGGATATGACAACAAGGATAAGTGGGAAATGGTGCTGGGCGCTCAGTTCGGCTGCGTGTATATCGACGAGATAAATACCGCCGATATCGAGTTTGTCCGTGAGATGTCTACCCGAAACGATTACCTTATGGCGACCCTCAACCCTGACGACCCCTCTCTGCCTGTGTATAAAGAGTTTGTCAACCGCTCACGTCCGTATCAGAAATACGCCTGTGACGTGCCTGCGGAGATAATGAAAGAGCTTACAGAAGAACCTGTACCCAATTGGCGGTACTGGTTCTTTACTTTTCGTGATAATCTTTCACTTACTGATGAGGATATCAAAAGGAAAATGGCTGCCGCTCCGAAAGGCACAAAGCTGTATAAGAACAAGATACTCGGTCTGAGAGGACGTGCAACAGGGCTTGTGTTTGACCTGCAAAAGCGAAATATCTTGACAGCAGAGCAGGCGAAAGCTTTCAATTATGTGTACTTCTCAGCCGGGCTTGACACCGCTTACTCCCAATCCTCACCTGATACCATAGCGTTCACCTTTGTGGGCATAACAGCTGACAGAAAGTGCGTTACTCTTGACGAGGAAGTGTATAACAATCGTGACAGACAAGTGCCTCTCACACCCTCTGACATACCGAAAATATTCACGGCGTTCTTGGAGAAAAACCACAGAACGTGGGGCTTTGCACGAGATGTGTATATCGACAGCGCAGATCAGGCGACCATACTTGAATGTCAGAAGTTTGGACGGCTCACAGGCAGCATATATAATTTTATCCCGGCATTCAAGAAAACGAAAATAATCGACCGAATACACTTGCAGTCAGCTTGGCTGGCGGCAGGTGATTTTTATATCCTTGAGCATTGCAAGGAGTACGCAGGCGAGCTTAACATATACAGTTGGAAAGAGGATAAGGCTGAGCCGGAGGATGGCAACGACCACCTTATCAATTCTTGTCAGTATGCCTGGCTGCCGTATCGTGACAAGATAGGAAGTGTGAAGATTGACTAAATTCAGTATAGGAAGCAAGGTGAAAAATATGATAAGAAACTGGCTTGATATCCAGCCTGCACCCGAATACAGTATAACTATCACTGAGAAAACAGGTTTTATGACAGATGTGATAAGGTCGCAGCTTTGGTATCGTGGTGACGCCGCAGAGCTTTCACAGTTCTTTCGTCAGCTTAACTTAGGCACAAATTCATTCTGGAGCAGCGTCCCTGAGAAAGAAAAGATACGCAAGATACATAGCGGTCTGCCTGCAATAATCGCCGATACGCTTTCATACATTGTCTATTCTGATATGGACGATATCAAGGTCACAGGGGACAAAGCAAAGGCTGACTTCGATAATATCTGCGAGCATATAGACTTCACAGAGCTGACAGGCAAGGCGATAGTTACCGCACTTGTTGACGGCGACGGAGCTTTCAAAATATCGGTGGATACTGAGCTTTCTGATACGCCAATAGTCGAGTTTATCGGTGCTGACAAAGTGGAGTATAACTTTGTACGAGGTCTGCTGAACGAGGTCGTTTTTCATTCTGTGCATTATGCAGGCTCAAAGAGATTTCACCTTGAAGAGCATTACGGCAAGGGGTACATAGTAAGCCGTCTGTATGACGATAACGGTCACGAGGTCGGCTTGGACAACGTGCCTTGTCTTGCACAGATACCGCCTCGAACTGAGTTTGAGGGTGAGTATATAATGGCTGTGCCGCTGAAATTCTTTTCATCACGAAAATATCCAAACAGAGGCAAGAGCATTTTTGACGGCGGTAAGTCTGATTGCTTTGACGCTTTGGACGAGGTGATCTCACAATGGTGGGACGCTATCAGAGCAGGAAGGGTAAAGCAGTATATCCCCGAAAGCATGATACCTAGAGATCCTGCAAGCGGTAAGCTTAAAGCACCAAATCAGTTTGGCAACAGTTATATAAGCATTGACCCACCGCTTTCGGCAGAGGGTGCAGTGCCTAAGATAGAAGTAGTTCAGCCTGATATCAAGTATGAGGCGTTTGTGGCAAGCTATACGAATTGCCTGCTTATGTGTCTGCAAGGGCTTGTATCTCCTGCCACGCTTGGCATAGATGTGGGCAAGATGTCAAGTGCGGACGCTCAGCGGGAGAAGAAAGACGTTACAGGCAACACCCGAAATACTATCACAACGGCTCTTGAAAAGGCTCTGCCACAGCTTGTTTCTGCGGTGCTTATGACCTATGACAATATGCAGGGCAAAGCCCCTGAGACTTATGAGGTGACAGTTGACTTTGGCGAGTACGGTGCGCCTGACTTTGACAGCAGAGTTGAGACTGTGGGCAAGGCAAGCACGTATGGTATTATGTCAGTTGAAACGCAGGTGGAGGAGCTATGGGGCAGTTCTAAAGAGGACGATTGGAAAGCCGCAGAGGTCAAGCGGATAATGCAGGAAAAGGGGCTTACAGAGGGTGAGCCTACTGCGGTAGGTGATGAGTACGCTTAATTTTAAGGACATAGCCAAAATATTTGAGGAGATAGAGCTAAGGCTCATATCTTCGCTGAAACGCAATCTCAAAAGGCACAAGGCGGAGGAGCAGCGTTACGGCTTTGAATGGTCTGCTTGGCAGACTGAGAAACTGAAAAATATGGAGAACTTCCGCCGTGAAAACCTCGACATCATGAATGAGTACGTTGACGTTATCGACGATCAGACAAGACAGCTTATGACTGAGCAGTTTCAAGAGGGTCAGCAGCAGGCACAAAGGAGCGTCCAGGAGCTTTCTGACGAGCCTATAACACCTATCCCCGACAAGCATTTCTTTGGCGTGAATGAAAAGAAAATGGCAAAGCTTATGGAAGACGTCACTACCCTTGAAAAGACCGCTGAAACAGCCGCTATGCGAATGACAGACGATATTTACAGGCAGACTTTGAATAGGGTACAGCTTGCAATGGGAACAGGCTCTATGACGCTTAACGAGGCTATCGACCTTGCCACAAGGGACTTTCTTGACAAGGGCATAAACTGTATCGTATATGCAGACGGCAAGCGAGTGAACATTGCCGACTATGTGCGAATGGCTCTGCGGACAACTTCCACAAGAGCAGCATTGCAGGGTGCGGCGAAACGCTTTGCAGAGCTTGGCTATGATACTGTGCTTGTGTCGCAGTATGGCGGCTGTTCAAAGACCTGTGAGCCCTGGCAAGGTCAAGTATACATTGATGATGTGTTCACAGTATGGGAGGGGGAAAAGGACGAGTTTCAAGGCAAGTCAAATTACTGCGGTGAGTGGTTTTGGCTGCTGTCATACGCCGTAAAGAACGGGCTTTTCCACCCCAACTGCCGCCACACAATGACGCAATACATACACGGCAGAACGCAGATACCTGAGCCGATACCGGCGGAGAAGATAAAAGAGCAACGAGAGCTTGAGCAGAAACAGCGTGCAATGGAACGGAAGATACGCAAGTTCAAACGCTTTGCGGCAGGCACCTGCGACCCTGATACAGCAAAGGAATACCGTCGAAAACTCAGGCAGGCTCAGCAGGAATTAAAGGCGTTCGTTGAGGAGCATAATGAGGTGCTGCATAGGGATTATGACAAGGAGAAGTATTATGGCAGTGGTGTTGACAAAAACGTAAAAAGTGATATAATAAAAAACAATAAGTGTGAAATTACCCCTGACAAAATCAATAAGTTCTTTTTGAAACCGAATGCAAAACACTCAGAGGAATTTTTCAGTGTTGGCTATAAAACAACAGATTTTGAACTTCTTGACAAGGATTTAAAGGCTTGCTTTGATTATAGCAAAGCGGTCGATAAAGTTGTTTCTGATAGTGGCGTCGAAAGATTTAGTATATTTGCTGAGTTAGGAGTAAACGAAAAGAAACGTTTCAGAACAGTTTGGCAAAAAGACACTCCTGAGAGTATCCCTCGCATTATAACTGCACATAGAGAGGATGAGCGATAATGTTTGAATTATATGACAAAGTAAAGATCAAGTCAAATAGCATAGTCGGAACTATTATTGACAAATCAAATATTAACGGCAAAACGAACTATGTTGTTGAAAGTGATACAAAAGGAACAACAGGTGGTTATGGTGGCGAATGGAAGCTGTATGACTGCAATGAAAATGAAATCGAAAAGATGTAAATAATTCTACCGCTCCGTTACGGCGAGGCGGTATTTTTATACCCAAAATCAGAAAGGACGGATAAATATGAATTTCGGACAGGCGATCGAAGAAGCAAAGAGAGGTAAGAAAATAGCAAGAAAAGGTTGGAATGGCAAAGGACAGTATGTTGAGCTTGCCACTAATGTTAGTTATAAATCACCTAATGGTACTGTGACAAATGTAGACCATAAGGATATGGGCAATAAAGCATTAGCGTTTGTGGGAACTTCTGGCGTACAACTTGGCTGGCTTGCAAGTCAAGTAGATATGTTGTCGGAAGATTGGCAGACAATAGACTAATCAAACATCGGAACTAAGCACCTTAACGGGTGCTTTTTTCATACACAAAATTAAGAAAGCGAGGTCAGAAAATGGACGAGAAAAAGAAACTCCCTGATGAGGAGGAGAAGAAAACTCCCGATACTCACGAGGAGAAAAAGGACGAGCCAAAGGCTGAGGAAAAGCCTGCGGACAAGGCAGATGAGAACTCTGCCGACAATGAACAGCCTGCGGTGGACGATAGTCAGGCTGACGAGAACGGTGAGGGTGCTGATAAGCCTGCGGAAGATAAGCAGGAACAGCCAAGCGAGGATAAGTCCGACAAGCAGGACAGTGCAGAGAACGCACCTGACGAAAAAGATCAGGAGATACTCAGACTCAAAACTCAGATAGCCGCTATGCAGCTTGGCATCAAGCCCGACTGTATCGAGGACGCCGTTGCGGTGGCTGAAAGCTATGTGAGAAACGGCAGTCAGCAGGATATCAACGCCGCCCTTTCTGCGGTTGTGAAGAAGTATCCGGATATGAAAGGCGAGGGTGGCAAAAAGTCCGACGGCAAAAAGCAGGGCGGTTTCAAGGTCGGTGCAGGATCTTCGGATACTGATGAAAAGAAGCCACAGAGCAAACCAACAGCGCAGAAACGCTGGAACAAATTCAAGTAAAAAACAGGAGGAATGAATCATGCCAAATCTTAATTATGCAGAAGTATGGAACCCCGAACTCTTGGAGATAAGGATCCAGGAAACACTGTCAAGCCCGTTCATCACACAGAACGTTAGGTGGCTTGACGCAAAGACTTTCCACTTCACACAGATGTCAACATCAGGCTACAAGAGCCACAACAGAAACGTCGGCTGGAACACAGGTAAGTATGTTCAGACGGACGTGCCTTTCACTCTTACACACGACCGTGATGTTGAGTTTCTTGTGGATAAGGCTGACGTTGACGAAACGAACTCATCAGCGTCTATCAAGAATATCTCAGAGGTATTCGAGAAAACACAGTCTGCTCCCGAAACGGACGCTCTGTTCTTCTCAAAGACAGCTCAGAGAGCGGCAGAACTTGAGGGCTATCACTCATCAACAGCCGCTTCATCATACACAAAGGGTAACGTGTTCGACAAGCTCAAAGGCTTTCTTTCAGCAGGCAAGCTGAGAAGATACAAGTCTAACGGCTCGCTCATTATGTATGTGACTTCCACAATTATGGACCTGCTGGAGCAGTCTGACAAGTTCACACGAAAGATAGAAATGACTCAGATCGCAGAGGGAGGACTTGGTCTTAGAACAAGAGTGACCGACATTGACGGTGTGCCTATCATGGAGGTCATTGATAATGAGCGTTTCTATGACCGCTTCAACTTTGACCCTGAGGACGGCGGCTTTGAGCCTTGCGCTGCAAGCTATGTAAAGACCGCTGATACCGATATCGTGAGCGGCAAGGAGTATTACACCGAATCAAGCGGTTCTTACACTAAGGTATCAGGCACACCGAGCAAGTCTGCACTTGATACATACTATGAAAAGGTCGCAGGCTCACACAAGATAAACGTGCTTATCGCAACACCTGAGACCACAAAGATAGTACCTAAGATCAACAGCATTTACAGCTTTGCTCCGGGCGGACACACAGAGGGTGACGGCTGGCTCTATCAGAACAGAGCGTTCTCAGATGTTTTCACTTTCCCGAACGGCAAGGACGGAAAGATAGACAGCATTTACGCTGACGTTGACACAGCAGAGTACAGTGAGTAAGGGGTGAGGGATATGTACCTCACCTCTACTGAGTTTTGCAACATCTGTCCTGAGTGTGATATCTCCGAAGAACAGTTCTCGGCTATTCGGCAAAGAGCTGAAAGCGATATCGACACGCTGACTTTCAACCGCATAACAGCAGAGGGCATTGACAGCTTTACAGACTTTCAGAGAGAGCGTATAAAGCGTTCCACAGCATTGCAGATGAAATTCATCTATGACAATTCGGAGCTGTTAGAAAGCTCTCTGAGCGCTTACAGCATAAGCGGAGTTTCAATGTCATTCGATAAGTCAAAGGTGGTATCTCTTGACGGCGTTATCACAACACGTCAGGTCTACAATGTGCTTATGCAGACAGGACTATGTTACAGGGGGCTGATGTAATGAAGTTTCCTCAGCTTGTACCTGAAAGGGTATGCAAAACGCCCTGTAAGGTCTATCGAACGGACGGACTTAATCGTGACGGCTCAAAGAAGCAGACGGTCATATTTGAGGGCAAATGCTTTCACTCTGAAAAGTCAAGGCAGAAATTATCCGCAGAGAAACAGCTTATAACCTTGTCAGGCGAGGCTCTTTTCTGCGGAGATATAGCCCCTGATAACGCTGTTATAGAGGGCTATGCGGTCATAGGCGGCAGGACGTACAAGATATATGGCTCTGAGAAAGCCAAAGACCCTGACGGCAGGGTGAATTACACAAGATTGGAGTTGATATAGTGGGCATTGAAATAAAGCTTGATGTGCAGGCAATAAAAGCTATCGAAGACGCTGCTGTGAAGTCTGCTGAGGTGGCTATGGAGCAGGTGAGGACAGACCTTGTAAGTGCTCAGACAATGCCGTTCGATACAGGCGATATGCAGAATAATCAGACCTTTGTCCACGCTGACGAAAGCGGTGCAAGTCTTGTAACAGGCTCTCCGCAGGCAAGACGTTTGTACTATCACCCTGAGTATCATTTTCAGAAAGGCAATAACCCCAACGCAGGTGCGGCTTGGCTTGAGCCATATATCACAGGCAGTAAAAAGGACCTTGCCAAAAATGAGTTTGTGGCAGAGTTCAAAAAGAGGACAGGCGTATGAATTTACTTAACATAGCGGATATGCTGAGCGATATCCTTGAATTGCAGGACGTGTATGCAGGCACTATTGACGGCAACCTTGATAAGTGCATAGGCGTGTACAACGCAAAGACCTCAAAGCCACAGCGTATCTGCATAGGCGGAAAAGCCTGCACAAAAACACTTGAAAAACATATCTCGGTGCTTATTCATTGGACCGACAATCCCACGCAGGCAGAGATAAAGGCTCAGAGCGTTCTTGATATCCTATCCGATATCCGTCAGTATAAGGGTGACGGATTTACGGTAAAGTATCTTGAATGCAAAGAGCCTGTTTCTGTTGGCAGGGACGAGCGAGGCGTGTGTGAATATGTTATCGAGGCAACAGTATATTATGAAAGGAATGAATGAGTATGGCAAACACAACAGGAGTTTATCCCGTATATGAAAACCAGTTCAAGATAGACAAGACAGGCGGCGACGGCTCGACAGAGAGCAATCTTGTGACTATTGCCGATATGGAGAGCTTTTCAGTATCCATTGACGGCAATATCGAGGAGTGGAAGCCTTTTGATCAGCTGGGCTGGACAAGACGTCTGCTCACTGGTAAGTCTATCACTATCAGTATCTCAGGCAAGAGAAACGTCGGTGACGCAGGCAATGACTACATCGAGAGCCTTGCACTCAAAACAGGTGCGGCGGCAACTACCACCCTTGTGTGGAATTTCCCAAGCGGAGCAAAGCTTGTTATCAAGGGTGTTGTCAGCGTAACAGAATGGGGCGGCGGAGATTCAACGGCAGTCGCACCGCTTGCGTTCGACTTTGCTTCCGACGGCAAGCCTGAGTTTACAGAGGCGGCAGCGTAAACAACAATATTTGACAAGAAAAACTATCTGTGATATAATGACTTTGGGTACTGCAAATAACGGTAGGCGGTTTAAATAATCCTCCAAAAGCCTCATGGCTAAGGAGGTGAGCGACACATGAGCGTTATGGAAGTCTTAACTTTACTTCTACTTATAACAAACATAATTGGGCTTGTGCTCAATGTCTGCAATAAAAAGAAATAACCGCCCTTCTGCCAAAGGACGGTTATAATTTAAATTGACCAACTGGAGGTAAACCGCTTATCGCAGTACCTCTCTTTATGTTCATTATATCACAGCAAAATAACAATGTCAAGCACTTCGTTTATAGCGGAGTGCTTTTCTTATACCTAAAATCAGAAAGGATAATAACTATGGCAAAGATGTATACACTCGACAGCAAGCTTCTTACAGGTACACCTGAGATAAGAGTAGGCGACAAGGTCTACCCTGTGGATGACAGGCAGAAAACTGTCAAGAAGATACTTGACATCTGCGACAAGAACGCTGAAAAGAAAGACCTTGATATGATAGACGAGGTTTTCAAGCTTGCATTTGCACCAAAGGACTACAAGGAGATAGAGGCAATGAATATGCCTTGGGCGGCATATCAGCAGCTTTTCACTCTTGTTATCTCAGCGGTAACAGGCGAGGACGCAGAAAAGACAGAGGCTCGATTTCCGCAGGAAAACGCAGAGTAAGTTTGAAGAAAGCTGGTACGATCTTGACTATGACCGAGAGCTTATCATACAGTCCATTGCAAAGCAGTACAATATCCTGCCCTCAGAGCAGGAAAATCTGCATTACAGCGATTGGTACAGGCTCGTTGCAGGGCTTATGCACGATACGCCGCTGGGTCAGGTCGTTCGTATCAGGAGCGAAGACAACAAGGATATCATAAAGAATTTCGATAGGTATGAAAAGCAGATACGCTCAGAGTGGACGGCGTTCAGAAGTCAGAAAGCAAGAGAAACGTTCACAGAGCAGGACAAGCTTGAAACTGCGAGATACTTTGAAAGGCTGTTCAAGGGAATGTTCGGAAAGGCAGGTGATAAGTAATGGCAGACGGAGCAAGCGTTGGTGTTATATCTCTTGACCTTGTGATAAAAAACAAGGTGCAGGAGCAGCTTGACAAGATATCTGCAAGCATACAGAACGGCTTTTCAAAGCCAGTAGAGCAGGCAGAGAAAGCTGTTGAGAACGCTATGGATAAGACTGCTAAAGCCATAGACGAGGGCTTTGGCAGTGCGTCGGAGATCGCTCAGAAGAGTATGCAGGAGGCTACTGCAAAGGTGGTGTCTGAAATTGATAAAGCCAATGAGCATATAAAAAACACCACCGACCAAATCGAAAACATCAAGCCTAAAGTTGTGCAGATACATTACAATCCTGAGTATGACCCTGATAAGATAGAGGCTGAGGTTGATGATATCGCTCAGCAAATTACGGCAAAAGCTGACGAGGCGGCTAAAACAGCGACAGAGAGCTTTGGCGATTTTGAAATACCTGAAAGTGAATTTGAAAGGCTTAATCTCCAGCTCGAGAATGCAACAGAAAAAATGAGCCTGTTGCAGGCTAAGTATAAAGAGCTACAAGCTGCTCTTGCAAACGCTAGTTCAGACGAAGAAGCTGCAAAGATAGTTTCAGAACTTAATGGCGTTGAAAGTAAGCTTATAAGTCAGCAGGGAGTTATAGATAAAACTCAAACAAAACTTAGCGAATATGAGGAAACATTTAGCAACTGTGGAAAAACAGGGACAACTGCTATTGAGAAACTAAAAAAAGTCGCTTCATTTGCAGGCAAGGCGGTGAAGTCAACTCTCGGCGGAGCTTTCAAGACAATGCGTTCGGCAGGCTCAAAGGCTGTTGACGCAGTTAAATCCAAATTCAGCAGGCTTAAAACAACTATCGACAGCACTTCAAAACCGCTGAGCAAGTTTACACATTCGCTCAAATCTGCGGCAAAAAGAGTGTTCTTAATGGCAGGCGTGCTTGTTTTGCTGAAAGGAATACGTTCCGCTGTCGCAAACGCTGTTTCAGGCAACGAAGAATTTGCCAAGTCCTTAAACGAAATAAAAGCAAACCTTACCATAGCTTTCACACCGATAATGAACACAGTAATGCCGTATCTCAATACGCTTATGACGGGCGTAGCAGTGGCGACAAAAACTGTGGCGGCGTTTATCTCTGAGCTTTTCGGCACCACCTATCAGAAGTCCTTGCAGGCGACAAAGCAGGCACAGAAGTCAGCGGAGAAGATAAAGAAAACTCAGGACACTTACCTTGCAGACTTTGACGTTGTAAGAGTTGCACCGGATCAGAGCAAGTCCGATACAGATAGTTCAGAGGGCGGTATTGATTACTCAGCCATAAACGGTGACAACGTTCAGCTTCCAGATTGGGCGGAGCGTATGAAAGACGCCATAAAGTCGGGCGATTGGGCAGGAGTTGGCTCTCTTGTGGCTGAAAAGGTCAACGGAGCTTTCGCATACATCAACTGGGACGGTATTCAGAAAAAGCTGAATAGCTTTGTGGATAAGCTTACAGACGGTCTGAACAGCTTTATTAACGGCGTTGATTGGACAGGTCTTGGGGACAGCTTCGGTGGAGGCATAAACACAATTTTTGGCGCAGGATACCGCTTTATGAAGAAGTTCGATTGGGCAGGCTTCGGCAAGGGTACGGCTAATTTTCTTAACGGCGGTATAAAGAAAACGAATTGGTCGCTTATCGGAAAGACCCTTGCTTCAAAATGGCAAGCTATCATCGACTATCTTTATTCGTTCGTTACCACCTTTGATTGGTCGGGCTTTGGCTCGTCCATAGGCACTTCTGTGAACGGCTGGTTTGATGAGATTGATTGGGGCAAGGCAGGAACGACTATCTCTGAGGGCGTGAAAGGTCTGCTTGATACGGCAATAAACTTCCTGCAAACTGTAAACTGGCAGGGCATAGGCGAAAAGCTGTGGACGTTCATTTCTACAATAGATTGGAGCGGTATTGCCACAAAGCTTTTCAAGGCCATAGGCTCAGCTATAGGCGGTGCGGTATCGGTGCTGTGGGGCTTTATCAAGGACGCTGTTTTCAGTATCCGTGACTACTTTACGGAGAAGATACAGGACTGTGGCGGTAATATCGTTGAGGGGCTTTTCACAGGTATCGTTGACGCTTTCAAGGGCATAGGTACTTGGCTTTATGACCATGTTCTTACACCATTTATTGAGGGTTTCAAGAACTGTTTTGGTATTCACAGCCCTAGTAAGGTCATGGCTGAAATGGGCGGATATATCATACAAGGTCTGTATAATGCCGTATCTGAAGGTATTGCAAAGATAAAGGAGATCTTCACAAAGCTTCTTAACGCTGTCAAGGGCGTTTTCAAAGGCATAGGCAAGTGGTTCAAAAAGACCTTTTCAGACGCTTTCGGAGGCGTAAAGACCATTCTCAACGGTATTATAATGTTCGTCAAGAGCATTTTCACAGGCAATTGGAAAAAGGCTTGGCAGGGTGTAAAGAAGATCTTCAAAGGCGTGTGGGATACGCTTTACAGCGTTGTGAAAGCACCTATAAACCTAATTATCGGTGCAGTAAACAAAATGACCAGTGCTATTGAAAGTGCGGTCAACTGGATAATCGACGGCATTAACAGCCTGAGTTTTGATGTGCCTGATTGGGTGCCTGGCATAGGCGGAGAAACCTTCGGCTTTGACCTTGACACAATAAGCATACCTGAGATACCAAAGCTTGCCACAGGCGGACTTGCGACAGCACCGACCCTTGCAATGGTGGGCGATAACAGGAACGCAAAGGCAGACCCGGAGGTGATCTCACCTCTTAGCAAACTGCAAGGTATGCTTGATAACGGCAAGCTTGACGAGGTGTTAAGGGTGCTGAACGCTATACTTGATTGGCTGAAAGCTTATGACCCTGTGTTCTTCGGAACAGTTGACAGCAAGGTGCTTTTCAAGTGTATGCAGGACAGCAACAATCAGTATAAACGTAAGACGGGAGTGAGTGCATTTTGACAGGAACATTGCTAAAGATAAACGGCGTGTGGGTGACAGACCCTGACCCTGATAGCTGGAGCCCTGTAAACTGTTACGAATGGACGGCAGGTTCAGGACGAGTGAACACAACAGGTCTGTTTGTGGGTGCAAGAAAGTTCTGCAAATACAAACTGCCTTGCAAGTGGACAATGCTTCCTGTCGCAGATTCAGCCGAGATACAATCCCTTATCGAGGACGGACCCGACTTTGCAGAGCTGGAGTTTTGGCACAATGGCAAGTATTATTCTATATCCGCCAACGCAAGCGACTATGTACCGCAGGGGCTTGTCAGACTTGACGGTGGTGAGTATTACAAGAGCTGTACTGTCACATTCGCAGAACGTTAGGAGGGCATATGTACACCATAGCAAGCAATGAGATAACAAGCAGGATAGAGAGTTACAAAGCCTTGTGGGGTATGTGGATAGAGGACGCTCAGAGTGGAGAACCTGTGGCATATGACGGCATTCAGAACGTTCAGACGGACATTCAATCAACCTCTCTGAGTGATGATATAGAGCTTGGTGCGGTCTGTTCTCAGAGTGTGACGGCGGAGCTTGTTGACGACGGGACTAAGTATCTTGGAAATGAGTATGTTTTCAGTTTGTATATGAAAGACAGTTCAGCTTTTACCACCTACTCCACCCTAGAATCCTACACCTACGCAGAACTTTCAAAGCTTACAGTGGAGCAGATAAGCAAGCTTGGAGAGGTGCTTGACGGAGAGAGGATACCCCTTGGGCGTTTTACTTGTGTCAAATCGAAAAAGTCAGGCGGAAATACTGAGGTCACTTTTGCGGATAGGCTGTATTTTTCGGACAAGACCTATGTGCCAAAGGTCAAGCTACCTGCGTGGTCGAAGACTGTTGAGGATGACATATGCAAGCAGCTTGGACTGCAAAACGGCAACGACTACACCATCC
>OMGK01001148.1_pt1 | contig 15626 bp, 33 predicted proteins | sample 1645881 | NCBI WGS metagenome assembly OMGK01 (sample SAMN00849303, study PRJEB25192) | human gut metagenome
AGTATCCGTTGGAGAATCCAATCTTGTACCCTAACTGGCTTAAAATGGCGTTTATGCCGCTTATACGGGTATCTGTGTTGAGAATCGGATTGATTTCCTGATAGAACTCTTTTTCATCCTGCCCGAATACATTCTTGACAAAGTGCGGTAATTTCATCCCATTACGTCTGTTCTCCATACCCTGCGGTGACATGGCTGCTACAGGTGTACCGCTTGGCATCAGCAGTCTATCATCTGCCAAGACAATCTTCTGCGAATCAAAAATCTCTCCGGCGTTCCTGCTGTATGCAATATCGAGGTCTTTTAACTCTTCAATGGCTTCTGCAAATATCGGTAAGCCAAGTGGTGTACTGATATCTACATTGTTCGCTTGTGGTGTCCGCAGCACTCCGTACAAAGCTCCGTCTAGCTTCTCACCGTTTGCCTTGAGTATCGGCGGCGTATCTGCCATTAGGTCAGCCCATTTGGTCTGTTTAAGGTCGATTCTGTCGCCGATTGACTGAGGAGATTTTGATACATAGGCTCTGTTGGAAACATAGTACGGATAGGTTGTCACTCCGTCCACTGTTGTCTCAACAAACCTGTGATATTCGAGCCTTGTGTAGTATTTTCTACCAACAGTATAAGAATCCTTAAATATAATCCCTTTGATTTCCTGATTATCGTAATCAACAATCATCACATCTGCCGGAGTAAATACGTCGAGGCTCTCGCCGTTTGGCTTAATGAACACTGTTCCGTAAGCACATCCGTATTCTACCCAGTGACGAATTTGGAAATATACCTTGTCAATCTGCTTCTGTAGCCACGTAGCCCTTGCGGAACCGTCTATCTGAATGCCGATCGCCAATGTTGCGAGCCGAGCTGTCTCTGAGCAGACGGACTTTGCGAAATTAATCGTCTTGATGCCATCCTTATCATCTAACCATTCCGGCGCACCTCTATAGATGTTCGCACACCGGTTAATCAGTGATTCCATCTCCGGGAATTCTGCTGCTTGGATATTAAAATCCTCTTCGGCTTGTTTTTTGAAAATCATGTTAAACCACCTTTTTAGTGTTGTTATAAGTCCCATTTAATCACCTGTTAACTGTTTGCTACGTCGAACATCCATTCCCGGGGAAGAAGCACCGAGCACTCTCTTAAGATATCTTTTCGAAGTTCATCAAGTGTGTATATTCCAGCTTTTATCAGTATTCTGATTGAACCTTCAATTACTGCCTGCTCCTCGTAAGTATATCCCTCTTTTACATCTACTTTATCTTTTAAAAAATCACCAAGTTTTTTTCTACAATATTCTGATATCACCATTATGCACTGTACCCCCTTCTCATGGACAATGGACTGGTTGCATATCTGAGAGAATCTATCCAGTGATCGTTGCCATCTGGATAATCTGCGATAACTTCTCCATTGCTATCTACTTCATGTTCATAATTGATAATTTCCTTGTATGCTCTAGGCGTTCGTGCCGGATCAAGTCCCATTTAGTCTACCTTTTAAAATCCATCCATCTTACAGAAGTATCTCGCACAATAATGTCTTCATATTCTACAACTTTTAAGATTTCGTTAATGTCAGATGATCCATATATCTTTAAACCGATGCTTAAGAATTTATTTATTTTATCTGAAAAGTACCTATCTAACATTTTATGCACTATACCCCCTCCTGTTAAATAACGGCTCATAAGCATACCTAAGTGCCGAGATTGCGTGGTCGTTTCCGTCAGGATAACCGCTTATTACATTTCCCTCTTTGTCCCTGTCATACTCATATTCCGTAATTTCCTTGTATGCGTTCGGTGTCCGCTTCGGGTCAATGACAAGTGTCTTTGTCTGTAAGAATTTGAAACCATACTCGATACTTCCTGGTCCTTTGATTGCTCCTCTGGCAGGGAGTCCGGCGTCTCGGAAGTCATTCACGGATTTAGGCTCCGCAGAATCACATATCATCGTATAATCGTCATAGCCTTTTTTCTTGATCCAATCAGCGGTCTTGGAGTTGCTCCATTTATTTACATATAGCTCGTCAATTAGATATATTTTCTCTCTAGCAGAATCGTAATAAGTTCGGAGATAGCAGAAGGCATCCGGGTACCATCCATAATCTACGCCAGCGAAAATACGATCCATACGACTGATCTCTTCATCTGTAATATCTCTAATCTCCAGATATTCAAATACGTTTCCGCCGTCACCATTTGGAACGCCAAGGTATTCATGCTCATAGGCTTCTGGATTGATTTCTTTCAGATGTGCTGCATCGTCAATGAACTTCTGTCCGAGCCACTCCGCCGGGGCTTCCAGATAACTCGAATGATGAATAACTCTTTTCGGGTTAGGTATGAGCTTAATCCTGTTTACCCAGTTTGATTTTGACTTCGGTGGGTTATATGATGAAAAATCATAGGATTCATCACCACCACGAAGCACTGACTGATTAACAGAACGTTCCTGAGCGTCTCCCTTCATTTGATCTTTTTCTTCTTTCCAGAGGATTCCGATGTATCCAAACTCTGGCTTAATGGATTTCAGTTTGGTTTCATCATCCAGGCCACGGAAGTATATTGTCTGTCCAGTCTTAATATACTTGATCTCAAGCGGTGACACCTTGCATTCAAATTCTTCCATCAGTCCGAGTTCGTTGATAGCCCATTTCATGTTAGCATATACAGAATCTTTTAGAGTGCCAGCCACCTGCCTTGTAATGCAGGCGTGCATCTGGGGGTTATTCTTGATAAGCTCAACAATTTTAAAAGCTACGAATGAAGATTTCAGGCCACCTCGACCACCCTCGAATACATATTCGATGTTAGGCTTAATCTGCCGGTTAATGTCCACGAATGCCTTGCCGAGTACTCTGGCAGGAAGTTCGTATTTTTCATCATCGTTTTTTGAAGCTGCTGTTAGCTGCTCCCATTTTTCGATAGCCTGTATATTTCCATCTGCCGCTTTTTTATACAAAGAAGTTGCTACGACTGCCATGTTATTTGCGTCTTCGTCAGCAATCCCCATTTTTGCAAGTTTCTTTTTTGCAGTACTTGATGCAGGGCTTTCAGCTATAATTTTCACATAATCAGAAAGGGCTTTTTTTTGTCTCCTAGAATATCCAGATGCAATACCGCCTTTTTGTCCGTTTTTCACGGCTTCCTCACGGCTTTGATTGCTTGTAAATGGTTTTAAATTTTCCTCGTTTGCCATCCTATCAACATCCAATCATATCCTTTCTGAATTAAGCTATAAAATCCCATAGTAACACTTCTGAGTATATTCTATCATAGGTCAGTGGAAAAGTTGTGGTACATGTTTGAGGAATTTTGCACTAAAAAGAGCCGGTAAATACCGACTCTCTGATTTTATTCATTACTTTGTAATTTTCTGATTACCTCGCCTTGATCTCCCAGACACTCTATGAAACACTCCGGGCAATGTTCGTAAAATGTACATCTGATGCAGTCATGGGGACTGATTGAGCTGCAATATTGATGCAGTACTGCAAACGCTGATATGGCGAGCTGCGGTGTTATTTCTGGTATAAGTTTGTCTGGCACGACTTTTCACTTCCTCCCCAATCTAATTTTTGTCCACACTTATCGCAATATTTCCCTTTTGATTTCAGTTTCAACCGTCCGCCGCAGGTTGGACAAACAACAATATTACAATTTTCATAATCAAGGCTTGCGGTATCATCTGGTTTTGTTTTATCAATCGGCTTCCTTGGAATCTGTTTTTCCAATGACTTTGCCCCAAAATCACACGCCCATGCTTCTTTTTAAAATTTTTCGCCCCATGTCCCAGTATTTTCGGCTCCGTCAATGAACTGCAAATGCTGGTCTCTCATATCGGATAATATTTCTTTTGCTTCTTTAACGTCCATTCTTCATCTCCTCCAGTTTTTTCTCAGCTTCTTCACGGGTGAGGAATACTGTTTTACCGATTTTATTTATGTCCGACAACTTAAATACACACTTGTCGATTGCACATGGCGTCTTATTTGGAATGCCTAAAATGTAATAGACTTCTGTTCCTACTTTACACGGCAATCTCACAAGTAAGCCCTGTTCTTCTAAGTCTTCATAGGTGGCAAGTTTATCAGCCGCTTTATAATTTCCTTCGTCGCCACTATCCTGCTTTATTATTATGAGCCCGTCATACACTCTTTCAGTTAATCTCTCCATCTACTTTACCTCTCCAAACCAGTCCTGAAATCCTTTCATACAATGAGGACATAAATCCAGAGCATTATGTGCGAAATATCTTCTCTGACTATCCAGATTTAATACCATGATCCCATTAGGATTTTTTCTATCGTTTTTAGAATTGTACTGCTCATACAGTTTTCCACATCTATCACATTTCTTTGCACATGCCATTAATCCATTCCTCCTGTAATCTCATCAATACAATCGTTCCAGCCGATCTTATAGCTCGGTAGTTTGCCTCCCGCTTTGAAATACTCGCCGTTATAAAGCCCAGTTACTTTCATTTTCTCCGGCAGTGGTTTCAATGGACACCAATCAGGTCTTGATTTGCTTTCGCAATCATAAAGTTCTTCTGTTATAAGCCTCATATCACTATTCAGGCATCCGGCTAATTCGCAGCATCCCTCGTATCCAAGATTACCACAGTATTCAGCTCCAAATGGGCAATCATAACAGTTTTTGGGCGTATCAACTACTAATAGTGATTTACTCATATAGTACCTCCTGTAATCTCATCAATACACTGGTTCCAACCCTCTGCAAATCCTGCATCAGACGTATTAGCTGGATAATCTCCATTGTCTTTTTCTGGCAAATCCATAAGCGGACACCAATCAGGAATCATTTCTGCATCTTTATCGAGCACGCATTTTCCTGCAATCGGGCAAGAGATGTATGTTTCTAACATATTGCTATAATTCTGTCCGATTTCGCAATCTATACATCGTTCTGGTGTATCAATCACTAATACTGATTTGCTCATTCAACTCCACCACCTTCTAAGATTTTAATAGCATAATCTATAGCTCTGTTCCATTCCAAGTCCTCATCATTGGAAACAACACGAAATCTGTCCATAAGCGATTCCGTAACTTTTTCCGCATCAAAAGCTGTCGGCTGTTTATTAATGCAATCAATAAACTCTTTCTGGTCAGAACTAATACTTGTGCCAATTTCCCAAATTTTGATGTATTTGATTAATTCGTCTGCATCAATCAGTCTGCTCATATTCTATTCTCCTAACTGTTTTAAAATTTCTTTTGCAATTTTATTACTTTCCTGCATGGAAACTCCCCATCCATTATATTTTCTGTGGCATTCATCACAGTTCCATTCACCATTATCACTTTCTTTAATTTCGCTATTGAATCTGCAATTATCGCAATACATATGATCGAGAGTGCCGTAAATGATGCTTGCAATATCGTCTTGTTTGCTATTAGCATCGTCTACGTGTTTCTGCTTAGTTAAATATTCAAACGCTCTCAGCTCATTTTTCCCGACCCATTTAATCCATGCACCGCAATCCCCGCAATACAATCCCGTATTATTCCCAACTTTCTTGACAAAAAGGTTTTTACTATTGCACTTTGGACATTTATATTCTTTCATTTATTTTTCCTCCCATACTCCCAACAGCCGCATCCTCTCATACAGTACAGCGACGGTCTTGCGCCTGTATCCGTAGAAGTCTTTCGGGTTCATCGGAATATATCTTTCTTTACTGATTTTCCTGTAACTTTTCCGGTGCAGGATATTCTCAATTACCATATCCGCTATCACCGTGTTCTTCGGGCAAGCTGACAAGGCAGCACTGGAAAGCAGGTATCCGTACTCTGCCGGGAAGTCTTTCAGCATCGTATTCAGTTTTTCAATGTCCTCTGCTGGAATACCGTAGTCTTTCAGCTTTTTATTCCTTGTCAGCATACCGTTCTCCTTTCTAATCGTCTGGGTGATGCTTGTCGTACATGATCGCTATACATATAATACCAACCATTCCGAATATGGTTCCAAGAGCGAATCCTAATAAGAATGTAATCATGTTTCTTCCTCCTTAACATAATCTTCGCAATCTTCTGCATATTCGTAGCTATCCATCATATCACACCGGTTATCGCAACCGCCTTGCTTTTCACAGCAGATGCAGCACTGTGTTTCACCGTCCGGACACTCTAATTTACAATATCCCATTCAGTCCTCCTTATATGGTTCTGGAAGTGACTTCCAGGCGATAACTTTGTACATCTTTGTTCCTCCATGCCCATCTGAATATTTATCCCATTCAAGATACCCATATTTCTTTTCATTCCAGTATCCATCATTCCCAAATCTCAGATAATTCGCAATTCCCATGGATATTTCAGGCGTTCCATATATCTTTTCAAGAGTTACAAGACACTCTCTTTCGTCTTCCGGTAATCTCTCACTGACAGGAATCCAACCATTTTCTTTCTCGTCCTGTTCCAGATCATCCTTAATCTGTTCTATCATATCCATAACATCGCTTGCTAAAACCATCTGGTGGTCATCCGCAAGTTTCTTCACAAAATCATGATAATCCGATAATCTGTCTTTGATATGGCTCATATTATTCCATCCTTTCTCAATTCCAGCTTCTTACCATGTGAAACAACAGTTCTGTCATGGATCTTTTTCTTGACCCATTGTGTCCACACTTCAAAATAACTGATAATCTCCATTTTTCCACATCTCCATCTAGTGGTGTTGGGTTTTCAAATTCTTCGGCAACATCTCTCTGATACGGAACTGCAACCATTACTCCCATGTTACCTATTTCCGCGTAACATTCTGGAAAATTCTCACGTATGTGTTGGGCAAATTTTCCATTTTTTAAATCAGGTAAAATCTCTTTGTAGCACTCCATTGTTGTTACAAGATAGTTTTTTTCGCCAATAAAATTTAATCCATTTCCGCTGTAAATATCCTCTTTGCAGCTTTTGATTTCATAGCATGCAAATATTCCTTTTTCGATTGATGAGATAGAACACTGGTTTTCCGGAATAAACTGCATGTAATTTACTCTTCTTGGCTTTCCTGCTGCGTAGCCATAATCAAGGCTTACTTCTCTAGCCCAGTATTTACCTGGGCCGGAAAAACAGCTTTTTTCCATCAATTGACCAAGAAATTTTGTTGTTTCATATCTTTTCATACTTCCACCTCGCTATCCTCTGGCATCTGAAACAGGATTGATTTTCTTATCTCATTTCCATAGCCTTTTAATACAGCAATTCCATGCGCCACACTTTCTTTTGTATCATAGCTTCCTGTGTATGCTGATCCTGCCAACCCACTGCCAATAATTTCACCGGATTTGTAATCCATGTAAGCCTCCTGAATCATATCCAGTACTTTCATAGCTTTTGCTTTAGTGGAATAATTACCCAATGAAATATACTCATCTTCTCCTGGATTCATCTGGCTCCAACAAATAATTTCTTTACCATTGATATTGTTGATGTTTATAACAATATTCTCAAACTTTACCAGAGATATCTTATTCTGACTTCTGATTAACATTTTGCGTCCTCCTTACCTGAATACATTTTTAACTGCTTCATCTTTTTAATAAACAGTTTCATTTCATATCCTGTAAGACCAACACAAGTATTTCCGATTCCTTTGCTATCTCCTAAATCTGGATCATAAGACTGTAAGATGTGCCTTCCGGATTTTTTATGTAAAATAGATACGATCTGTGTATATCCATATTTCTTATCTTTTCTCTCATATTCACATCCATATTTATCTTCTTCAACTTTTGTAAATCCAATTTCTGCTAATTTTTCATCTACTGTTTTAAATAATTTCATTTCCATCCTCACTTTCCCCATGTAAACAACTGACACGCTATTGCGCAGTTAGTACATGATTTTATACTCCCATCTTCTTAACCAGATTCTTATTCATCTCATCAAATCTTACATCTGTGTTCTCTTCAATGTCTTGTATCATGCTCAGAACGCTCAGTTCGCCCCTGTTTGCCATTTCAACGTACTCATTGGCAGTTTGTACGACTGTGAGTAAACGCTTCGTAGAAAAGCCATATAAACGTCTTAGAGCCATCATCGTTGTAACAGTGTTGATCGTGTTGCTCCAATCTTCACCAACAGTGAATCCATCCTCGTAGGCTTGCTGCTCTACGTCTTTTACCTGTCTATAACAGTTCTGCATAGCCCGTCCAAACGCATAAGCCGCCTGATTAGAAGTCTGAACAGGAAATCTGGTCTTTTTCTTGACTTTTAATTTGCTACTCATTTTTCCTTCATCTTTCTGAACTTGTATCCTGTCACTCGGTACGCTCGTGGCGTGCCGGGGTTGTCTGTCGCAAGTAAGCCACTTTCCAGTAATTCGCCGAAATGATTCTGCACGGTATGGTTAGATATGCTCAGACCTGCTGCGATTTCTGGAATGCTTGGCGGATAATTGTGTTCTTTCAAGTATCTTATGATGTACAGATATACATCTTTACTTGTCTGGATACCCTCATAGTACTTTCTTGCTGTGTTATATGGCATTCCTATCACTCCTGTCATGCTTTTATATTTCTTCCCATTTGAATCGGCCCTTACCTGAATTACGCCACTGTCCGATGCCTCTCAGTTCTCCATAGTCAAGCCATTCTCTGACTGCTGCTTCATGGATTTCGCATAAGCACTTGATTGTGAACTCAATCCAACTTCCGGCAGGTATTGTCTCACTATTTGCCAGTGCAATTCTTTCACCCTGCGGTGTCTGTCCTCTCAGTGGCCTCTGGCAAGTTCCTATTTCGCCTTCAAAATGAATTGGAATTTTGCGTTCTTCAACGAAAATTAGACCGTCAATTTCTTTTTTGTAAGCCTTGATTTTTGAAGATTTTGAACCAGTTACCTTTCTCAGCATTCCACAAGCATCTTTGAAAAAGCCCTTAATCTGGTAATCCCAGTAAATCGGTACGCCATTATCTCTCGGGAATACGGTCATGGATTTCTCAACCACTTCTTCAATTCCGATTGCTTCAATCTCTTCTTTTCTTGTTGGTGCGTCTGGTGCATTCGAAGCGATAAACGTTTCGTGAATCTCCGGGTCTGCACTTGCTGTTCCTAAAATTTCTTCCAAAAATGTCAATCTTACTTTTAATTCTTTCATTCTGCTATTCTCCTTGTAATTTTTATAGTTTTCTTACATTGCCGTGCTACTCTCTGCCTTAGCTCATTCCACCACGGTTATTCCCTTCCCAGCGCATCACCGCCGTTCCCCTGCGGTCTCTTAACTTCTCATTCCGTAGCACATCGCTGCTGTTCCCCGCCATTTCGTAGCTATTCTTATCTAATCATTACATTTCTACGCCGTAGCTTTTCTGTTCATCGCCTCTGCCTAGCTTTTCGTTTCCTTGCGCCGCCACAGCTATGCATATCGTTTCAACACCTTTCGTAGCAATTCCTCTGCGTTTCTTCTCTCTGCGACTCCATTTCATCTCTTCGCCGTTCAGAGCCTGGCGTTTCCTTTTCACAGCCAGTCTGCTCTACTCAATACCATCGCCGTGTTTATACGATATTCTTTTCCATGCTTCTTATATTTTGCATTTCCCTGTTGACACATCCGCAGCCCATTTGTAAAAGGCTAAAGACAGATACCTTGCCAAAGTGTCTGGATAGATTTCGTATAAATCCTCGATTTTTTTATGTAATGCATCAAAATATTCATCATCATTTTTCACATTGTAAAATTCTTTTATTGTATTCCAAAACTCTGGCATGAACTTATGCATGATCGGAATATCTTTAGCTTCTACTTTCATTATTCACCTTCTTTATGAGTAACCGATAGTAACCGAAACGTAACCGTTCAAAAATCCGCAAACCATTGATTTTACTGCATGGTAACCGAGTAACCGAGTAACCCTGGCTTTCTCATATAGGGAAACTTTTATACTCAATATGTGCATATAAATACTCAAATATATATATACAGAATCAAAGGTTACCTAGGTTACCCGGTTACCTTTTGGACGAATTGTTTGTCAATCAAACACAATATCGTCCGTAATTTCAAAATCATCACTACAATTCACGAATCCTTTCGGAATTTCGTCTACAATTTTCAAGAACACACATTTGGTGACAATTCCGTCAAGTTTTTTCGCTTTGGTCGGATAACCTCTGCTGTCGGTTTCTACAAGCCCCTTCTTAACAGCCCATGACAAAAATGCTTTTCTGGAGAATCTTCCGATTTTACATAAATCATCAAACGCTGCGCTATAGATTATTGCAGTTGACTTTTTCTCTATCGGATCATTGTCAATAATTCCCCATCTTTCTGTTTTTATATCTGGGTTATCATCGAATTTAATTCCGTTCATGGCAATCTTATCAAGCACGAACCAGTAAGCGCGTTCGTTTTCAGATACCATTTCTTTCTCTGTCAGAAGATTCTTAGCCGTCTCAATGTCAATGTACTTGCCATCATGGAACAGCTGATCTGTTGCGATTTTATCTGCTGCCAGGATAATGCTCATTGATATGCTTTGCTTCTGCATCTTGTCATCGTCCTGTATAAGGCTCTGAAAATGCTTTTGCAGGGCTTTTATATCATCAATGGACATTTCCTTGACTGCGTTCACAAAGTCGATTCCTGCATATCCGTAGTTCTTTTTAAGGGTATCTGCGGTAAGCTGTGGATCATCAAAAATCTTTTCAGAACACTCAACCTCAATAATTCGGTTAATTGCTCCACCTTGACTGACATATCCTGCAAGCGGACGTTCACCATTGGTCAGAATGCAGTTCTGCCAGCGGTTCTCCCGGTTAACACCCAGCTCCTTGTTGGAACGGCTCTTTCCTTTTCCGGAACACAGGTCATATACAATTCCTTCGAAATTATCCCGGATTTTAGCCGATACTTTGGAAGTATCGTCCAGGATCAGCGGTAAGTTGTTGAGCATATCGGATTTTGCTTCCAGGGCCACATCGGTTGTTTTAAAATCTCCTATGTATCTGGATTCGCCTGGATTCGCCCAGACAGAAGCTCCTAGCATAAGTGTTACAGTCTTACCACCCTCGGTTTCGCCCCATAAATCCACAAAGAACGGAAGAGCACCGACCAGTTTAATTAGAATGCTTGCAAAACTTGCAGCTAACATGATTTTTGGTTCGATTCTTCCAGTAGCACGAACCTTTTTTACATGTTCATACCACTCTGCTCTGCTGCCACCTACACTGATACTTTCGTATAACTGCCGAAATCTCATATCACCATCAAATACGATATCCTTGTCATAGGGTAAGAAATAATCTCGAATCCACCCGATTTTGCTAGAAGAATATTGGATGTTGATATAATCGTCATTTGCATTCTCAACGTCTGACAGATACCGTACAAGAAACTTCGCATTCTCGGATGTCACTGAAATCCCAAGCGCAGATAAGCCAACGATTTTAGTAGATGATGCAACCATAGTTTTTGGCACAATAACCTCTGACCATTTATTATTCCTCTTATAGATTAACTTTATCTGTTCTTCCCCAGTCTCCAGATTCTTCATTCGTTCGATTGGAAGAATAGGGTGATAACAAGCTATAATATCCGGTGATCCTGGATTCGTATTTGATATTCTAATTCCATCATCATCCGCTACCCAGTTAAGGCACTTCATTCTGTCGTATTCGCAATCAGAGAAGTTCGTCCACTGATCCAGCATAGACAATGTCCTATTGCTTTTCTCTTGCTCGATTATCTGCTTCTGAACCTTGGTGTAAGCTTTTAGTAAATCTTCAAATTTCTTTTTAACTCCAAGCTCCTTCGCTCTGTCCAGAAGAGTCAATGTCAAACGCGCCTTGTAAATCTCATCTTCCTGCTTGAATATCTCGTCAAACACTTCTTCATCCAGAATAGAGTCCTTCGTGAGCTTGCTTATCATTTCCACTTTTAATCACCTTCTTCCAGTCCTGTTATGAATCCATGGTGATATAGTGCAAGTTGCAACCTGTTCCATGCTTCACACCATCCATCTGATAATGGCCTTGCTCTGCCAAGAATAGACCTGTAAAAATCAATATCGGACAAACATTCCTGCAATTCTTCATTCTTCTTCCGTTCTGCTTTCTCTCTCATTTCTTTTTGCTTCTGAGCGTGATATATTGCCATTCTGGACGAAAAATCAGGTTTATGGTATGTTCCACCAAGAATCTGAAATGCTGTCTTAAAATCGCAATTATTCATATTCTGAACGAAAGTAAAAATATCTCCTGACGCGCCACATCCGAAGCAATAGTAGCTGTCTTTGTAAATTTTCAACGAAGCAGTACGGTCACTGGGATGAAATGGGCAACTGACAAAGCCAGCTCTGTTCGGAATCATTCCGTATCTGGAAAGAACATCTCTCATACTGTTCTGCTGTTTAATTGTTTCTTTGTCCATCCGACAGAATCTCCATTATTCGTTTTCCAGTATTTTTCTTGTCACAAAATAGGAATTCAACGCCATATTTTCTCTGCATTGTGCATAGAATTTTATACAACGTATCGCCGTGCATAACTTTCTGTTCTTGCTCAATCCAGATACCATTTTTCTTAACCCGCTTCTTCGCCCTGGGATTCTCCCACCAGAGAACATCGTCCAGCTTTTCGATTCCTTTCCCGTGTTCGCATAAGAAGACAAGTTTTATCCCTGCTTCATTTGCCCGGATAATTTCAGATCGGAATCTTTCATGCTGCTGACATACATTTCCGCATAACTCTGCAAGGTTCTGTTTTCTATCAACTACCAAACGCGGGTTATCATAATTCATGTAATCACCTACATACAGCTTTGACACGAACCATTTTTCCCCTGCCTCGTCAAATGCCTTTTTAATGCCATCAATAACTTTCTGATGTTCTCTGCTATCAATCTGTATCAATTAAATGGCATCTCATCGTCGATACCATCAGGAATGCTCATAAAGCCGTCCGGGTCGGCTTCTGGATTCGGTGTAGGCGATGCTGTCTGTGCCTGTGAAGAACCTTTGCTTTCACCGAATTCGATTTCCTCGACAACAATATCTGTTGTATATACCTTCACGCCGTCTTTATTCGTATAGGATCCTGTCTGAATTCTTCCAGATAAATCTGCTTTCATACCTTTTCTGAAATATTTTTCGATAAATTCCGCAGACTTTCCAAATGCAACACAATTAAGGAAGTCTGCTTTCTGATCAGAACCCTCTTTTACAAATCTTCTATTGACTGCAATGGAAAATCTTGCGATTGATGTTCCATCATTTGTATATCTGACTTCTGGATCTCTTGTAAATCGTCCTGTAAGAATAACTTTGTTCATTTTTTATTCCTTTCCACTATGCTGTTTATCGTACTCAATCAACATTTTGAGGCATTTTTGCCCTTTTTCTTTTGTGAGTCCTTTCACATCGTCTACCTTGAAACGAGTTTTAATCTGTTCAAACAAGTTAGAATTCGGATATTTGTCAATGATGTTCTGGATGCTCATTACATTTTCTGAAGTAATCATCTCAACAGGTTCTTTTGATTCTGGCTTTTTAGCTGCTGTTTTCCCACTACTACCTGTATTAGTAGAATCACTGTCTTTGTTATCATCAATACAGAACAGCCCATTCAAAGCGTATTTTCTGGCATAAGATGAAGCTGCACCTGTCACCTGTGAAGAATCCATGCCTTTCTTAGACTCTTCTTCCCTTGCATAAGCAACGGTTGTAATCTCACCGGTATCTTCACAGTCGTTTAGATGAGCTTCTGCTCTGACATATATTCTGTCTCCAACAACTTCCATCCGATCTGTGACGTTTAACACGGTTTTTGTTTCTGCCAGAAGCGGCTTTACAGCTTCCAGAATATCCTCACAGCTCCTGTATTTGTATTTCCCGAAGGAATTGTACTGTCCTTTAGGGGCTTTCAGCTTTGACTGAATAATGCCTAACTTCTCATATATATTCACTTCTATTCCTCCTTGTCGTAAACCACATGCTTGCTACCCTCAACGATCAGCAAACTTGCGATATCTTTCATGGATAAGGTTGATTCATTATAGATTTCAACCAGTGCGTTGTATGCTTCCGGTGATACTTTCACAACCGGGTTATCCTTATCGGTTGCAGGCTGCTTCTTCCTTGCCGGAATAAGGATTTCAAAATCACTCATTGCTTTCCTCCTTACATGATTTCTGAGCCGCTAAAAGCCCATTTAGTGCTTGCGTGTAACTCGCCAACGTCCTTGCCTTGTACTGTTCCTCTATTGGATTATCTGGAACAAGTGCGAGCTGAACATCAATCAGTCTCAAGACTTCCTGTATTCTTTCGTTCATAGACTGGCTCCTTTAACTGCTTAAAAAAACAATAGATTGCGTCTGACTTATCCCCCATGCCCGGAACCGTCTTACCGTTCTGAATGGAATCAGCGGCGTGATATTCGAGATGATCCACGTACATATCTGGATTCTCCCAATCAACAATAGGAGCGTTTCGCTTGTTCAGTTCCTCCAACAAGATATTCACTGCAAGAACCATATCCCACTTCGGGAGGAGCCTTAATTCTTCAAGATTCATTTAACGGACACCTCCCGTTGATAAGCAGTTCCAGAAGACATTTTTTTGCATTTTCGTAATTCTGAGATTCGGACTCAAAGTCGTAAAACTGGCACACTGAAAAATGCTTTACGATCTCCCCTGCATCATTAAATACATAAATATAAACTCTGGATATGTCGTCACACGCCGTATAGTCAAAATTCACATGCGCCGTTGTTTCACTTGAAACTCTCAGACACAAATCAAATATTTCTCTGATTTTCTCTTCGTTCATAATTTCCTCCTTGTATTGACTTTTGGTTTCTTTCCTTCTACAATGGAGAAGAGATATATTGTCTTGGATCCTTATTTGAGTTGCAGCTCTGAGGATCCTTTTTTAGTTGGAATGTCTAGCATGTCCATTCTTTCCACGTCCTTGCTATGTACACAGCTCCGATCAGTCCCAACGCTCCCATGATCTGGTCACGGCTGTTGTCCCAGGTCCAGAACGGAAGATACGTTGCTATCCCTCCAATCAGAATGGAGTCTATCCAATCTTTCATGTCAAAGCCTCCAATATTTCCTCGTTAGGGAAGTTCAATCGAATAAAAATATGCCGCAGTTCCGGATACGTGAATGTTTCTGGCTTATTTCGCTTTTTACGGAAAGTGTTTTCTGCCATTCCGGTAATTGCTGCCATCTGTGCATCACTTACTCGCTCGGCCTCCATCCTTTTTGCAATATTGCCTTTTAAAAGGATGTATTTCTTTTGCTCTGTGGTATATCTGATTGCCACAGTCTTTCCTCCTTTCTTACTTAATAAACATCCATGCAGCGTTTGAAAGAATTAATGCAATCATGGTTACAATCCATGCGCAGAACCATTTGTGAGTCTGCTTTTTTGCCTCTCTTACAACTTCAACTGCATAGAAAGTTTCGAACTCTTCAAAATTTGTCACTTTTTTATCCTCGGTTTTCTTCATAAAAAATCCTCCTGTTCTCTTGCGAAATACAGGAAGAAATGATATGATTATCCTGTAATCCGCTAAGGTTAGTTTAGTGGTTTACGGCTCCGGGGTGGAGGTGTCGACTCCCTCCGGGGCATTTACGTCGAATTTGCTTCTT
>OMGK01001166.1_pt1 | contig 15440 bp, 17 predicted proteins | sample 1645881 | NCBI WGS metagenome assembly OMGK01 (sample SAMN00849303, study PRJEB25192) | human gut metagenome
AAATTGAACGTTTTTCAGTTTATCTATAAATTCTCTATTTTCTCAAGATGTTTTATTAAACCTGTATCGCTTTCATTACCATCAAGCCAGCCAATTCTATCACATAAGAGTTCATAATAATCCACACATTGTTTATTTGCCTTAGCAATCACATTATCTAAATTATTCTTTTGTTCCTGAATGGGAGCATGATACCTTTGATAAACACGGTCATACTTTTCAAGAATACTATTTAATTGATGAAAATACTTATTATTCTTGTCTTCTAAAAAATCTTTTACCGACACTTCCTCTCCATCAATTTCCAACTTTTTATCTTCATTTAATCCTTTTAAACATTGCATAAGACGTACAGACAAATGCAGTAACCCCTTATTTTCACTGTACTCTCTAAAAAATTGCTCCAGATAGTTAACATTAATCTTGTTGTCAACACCTTTTGTTAAATACTTTTTATACTGACTGGAATTTTGCATATATTGCTCTAAATCATCAATAATTTTCTGTGTTCCCTGTACTGATGCTTTTTTATTCTTTACAATAGAATCATCTATACAAGTTGTCCATTCCCATTTATTGGATGATTTTTCATAACTTAAATCAATTTCTTTTGCATTTCTGAAAAATTCATAAGAATAAATATATCTTACATAGTCCTCCATCATTCCTTCAATCAAAGCTTTACTATTCCCCAGGTTTTGACTCATTATTTGAAAGCATTCCTGATTTGGAAAATCAGGCTGTAATATTCCACTACTCATTTCATAATTACCAATGCAATCTCTTGCTTTTTGACATTCCTCTATTATCTTTGCATGTTCTTCATAATATTCATTTTTCTTTTCCACCATATCTGTTTTTTTACCCATGCTTTTAAACAAACTAACGGCATCAAAAATACTGGTTCCCATATTTACAGGACCACGGTATTTCATAAAATTTACAATTTGTGTCTTTGTAATCGCCGGATTCATAAGACTACCATTCTTGCCTTGCAAAACATTTAACTTAAAAGAATTTTCCTCAACCGCAATATTTTGTAAATCTGTACCGCTTACACTTCCTCTAAGTTGTTTTGCCCATGTTGCTGCTGTATCTTTATCAATCCCACCTGCCATAATCGTATCACAATAAAAGCCTTCCATTTTATCCAAAAAATCTTTTGTGTTATTGGATGAAGCAAGTAATCCATACATTTTTTTCAATTGATAATCATAATTTGTCAATACGGTATTTGCCGTCAAATCCCCCGCCGATACAGCCATAGCATTTCCTAAATTAACACGCGACACATCAACCATTGTTGCCGACATTACAAGCATAGGAACAAGCACTACCACCAAAAACACTGAAATTGCACCTCTTCTTTTCAAAACAAACCGAAACATAATCCTCTCTCCTCATCTATTTAAACTTGTTAATTAGGTCATTTACCTTTTGAAATATATCTTTAACCTTCGTCGCAAATGATGTGCCATCCAAAATATCGCAAGCAAAATCAACATTACGGACAAATTCCGGTACATCTGTTACCGAAGCCTGCGAACAAGAAGACGCCTTAAATATCATTAAATTATCTGATCCAATAAACTTAATCGGAAATTTAATCTGATAAGATGCTTCCACAACAAAATCTCCATAAAGTACATGATTTTTATAATCTGACTTTACCTGACTTCTTTTTACCTCCGGAGCATTTCCCATGAAAGTAAAACCTTTGCTGATAATTTCTTTGTAAACTTCGTTCTGAATTTCATCTTCAATCGTTTTCATAGAACCAAACAAATATCGATATGGTTCTGCGTCCACCTGCTCTGAATCTGTAATCATAGTTTTACCTTCTTCTAAATTATCCCTCAATGGATTTGTCACCTTTTCAGCACCTATAATTGCATATCGACTTACAATATCATCAATTCGTGCCTGTTGATAATAAATATTTCCCATCATCATTATGAAAAACAGGACAAAAAACATGATTGGAAATACAAATGTCGCTTCAACAATAGCTACCGCTCCTGTTTCATCTCGTAATATACTCATTTTTTCTCTTCTCTTTTCCATAACAATTCCCTTTCCTTTAGTGGTAATAACTTTTCGGTGGTAAAATTCCACCGAAAAGTTATCAGCAGAAACTCTTACTAACTATTCAGGTTGTTTAATTGCTTTTTTTCCACTTTCTTCAATCGATCCAAACAATGTATTTAAAAGCGACTCGATCTTACCCCTAAACACAACCGCAAGCAGGATAGCAATTCCAATCAGAACGACAATAGCAACAATATTCACTTCACCTTTCTCATCATGAATAAATCTCCTTCCAAACAATTTCGCATTTGAATACCAACGATACAACATAACTTCCATCATAAACACCTCCTATCTGCATTTTATATTTACAATGCCTATCCCAGATTTGAGAATATAGGCACTATAATCATAATAAGAATTCCAATAAACATGATGCACATCGGAATCAATAATTTGCTGGCAGCTTTTTCTCCCTGCTGCTTAATCAAATTCCTCCGAATATTCCAAATTTCACGACTTTGCTCTTTCATCATTTCCGTCAATTCACGATTTCCTTTATTCATTCCCTGAATAAGCATAGAAGTAAATTTTTTGATATCAGCAGTCGTACACCTAGTGGCGAATCTGGTAAGTGCATCACTTTCAGATACTCCATTATTCATTTGTTCAACCACATCCTGCATTTCTATGTACAAATCCGATTTTCCTGTATATGCAACTTTCTCCCAAGCGTCACGAACAATCATTCCTGCATTAATTAACAAAGCAAGTTTGGAAACAACATTCGCAAATTCAAGTGAAATCTCCTCGGTCCTTTTCTCCACTTTCGCCTTTGGTAAAGTATCGTAATAATAATAAATAGCAGCTGCCATCACAAACATAACAACAAGTACAATTGGTTCCACTGTCAATCCATACACAAAAAATGACAAAACAAATACAAGCAATGAAAGCGACAAGCTCTGTGCCGAATTAATTCTTAAATAATAATCCGCATATTTTGTTCCATGTAAAATTTCAATGTACTGTCTTTTGCTTCTTACATGCGCATTTTGAATCAATCTAGGTATTTTATTAATTAAATAAAAACCAACATTATAAGTTTCACATAATGGATATTCCTTTGAATTAAGTGGCTCCAGCAAACCGTCGTATTTATTATTAAATACTAAAATTCCGCAATAAATCAACGCAAGAATACTACCAACCCCCATTATGCAAAGCATATCAACTGTTAAAATCATTTTTCTCCCCCTTTCATCAAACCTTTATATCAAGTATTTTTTTGCCAACAAAATAAGCGGTGACAAATGCAATTACCCCAACTGTTGTTGCAACCAGTCCAGTTGGCGTAACAAAATTTGAAGCTAAATCCTCACCAAGCATCTTGATCATTCCCACAATCATAACAGGCATTATCATCATTATTTTTTGCTCCATTTGATTTGCAGATACCATCGTTTCGATTTCATTTTCTATCTCCATTTTATCTACAATAATCTGTTGTGTATTTTGTATGATTTCCTTGATGTTGCCACCTTTTCTGTATGCTGTTTCAAACACATTTGCAAAACTTTGTATGTCATCAACACCACTTCGTTCTCCTAAATTCATAAGTAATTTCTCAATTTCAAAGTTATTATGAATACCATCTATGATTACCTTAAGTTCCTTTATAATTGACTCGTCTTCCCCATACATAAGCTGCAAGTCATCATATGCTGATATAAATGCCCCTGTAACATTTTGTCCACTGCTTAACGAAGTCGATACAGAATCCAATAAATCCCTAAATTGTATTTTTAAAACATTCTTCTTTTTCTCAATTAACTGTTCCCTTCGTACCGGAATAAAAAGTTTTACTGCAGCACTTCCGACAACAACCATAATTACTACATCGAGAACATAAGTAACAGAAGTTGCTCTCCCCAATTCATCTTTACCAATACCACCATAAAACAAATAAGCCACCACAGCTCCTACAACAAAAGCTAATAATATGTAAATAATTTTTTCAACTTTTTTCATGTAATAAACATGATAATTATATACAGGAACACCAACCTCGGACATATACCACTGTGGCTCTCTCTCTTTCTTCTTTTTCATAACAATCCCCTTTCTCAGATAACTTTCTTTACCCCGGCAAGTTTCAGTTTATAATCATTTACCAACGGATTTTTTGTTCTTACAAGACTTCCGCTAACCTTTTCAAGTGTACTATTTTCATCCTCTTCAAATACATAGAGCGGATTTAACTGAATCTCACCATCCCGGTAACCTAAAACTTCTGTAATCTCCATTGTCTTACGTGAGTGGTCACGCAATCTTGACAAATGAACAATAACATCTACTGCGGACGCAATCTGTTGCCGAATTGCTTCCAGTGGCAGCCCATCTGCTCCCTGCAGCACCATTGTTTCTAATCGGCTCAGCATATCATGAGTCGAATTGGCATGTCCGGTCGACAATGAACCATCATGTCCGGTATTCATCGCCTGAAGCATATCAAGCGCTTCACCGCCTCGAACCTCACCGACTACAATTCTCTCTGGTCTCATTCGAAGAGAAGATTTAATCAAATCACGTATCGTAATTGCACCTGCTCCTGCTGCATTTGCATTTCTAGTCTCCATACTTACCAGATTCTCAATTCCGGTAATCTGTAACTCCGCCGAATCCTCAATCGTAATAACACGTTCCGTCTTTGGAATATAATTGGAAAGTGCATTCAAAAAAGTCGTCTTTCCGGAACCGGTTCCGCCACTGATAAAAATATTGTATTTCGCCTTTACCAGACATTCTAATTTATCCGCAATCTCCTGTGTCAGAGAACCATAGGAAATCAGTTTATCGATTGTCATCGGTTCCTTGGAAAATTTACGAATCGTTACCGTTGGACCACACAATGCAATTGGTGGTAAAACTACATTAACACGCGAACCATCCGGAAGTCTTGTATCTACAATTGGATTTGCCTGGTTGACTTCACGACCTGCCAGACCGACAATACGCTGGATAATATCCTCCAATCTGCGCTGACTCTCAAACTTGCGGTTTAATTTTGTCAAAGTTCCATTCTTCTCAATAAAAATATTGTCCGGTCCATTAATCATTACTTCAGTCACATTATCATCCGATAAAATGGAATCCAAAATACCAAAACCACGAATAGAACCGTAAATTTCCTGAACTATTTGAACCTTTTCCTCAATTGAAAAGAAGCCATCCTTTGTTTTTTCAAAAATTAATTCTTCGATTTTATCTTCCAGTTCTTCATTACTCATAGATGTTATCGCTAGGTTATCCATGATATACTGTCTGGTTTCCTGGATCATGACATCCATCTGTGTTTCTTTCTTTTCCATGTTTACAACCCATCCTGCAAAATCCATAGATAAATCCATTTTCTTTTGGAATATCGAAAGGTACAGCATTATCAGGTAATGGTCTGGTATCGGTTTCCTCTCTTTTTTTATTTTCTTCCACTAACTCCAACAGATTTTTTTGTATTATTTCATCTTTCTTTGCTTTATTCGGTCGAAGTTTTCTCCACATTTCTTTTTCTTGTAATTTATGGACAAATCCATCCGAGCAAAGCAAAAAAGTCTCTGCCAAATCGATATTTCCGGAAAAGAATTCTGTCTGAATATTGCCCCTTGCTCCAATGCACTGCAGTAATTGATTCTTTCTTGTATCTCTCTCCGCTTCAGTCGGTGTAATAATCCCCATCCGGACTTCCTGCATCACTCTGCTATGGTCGTTTGTAATCTGCTCCATCGTTCTTTTACCGATTTTATAAATTCTGGAATCCCCAACATGTATTCCAAAATAGCGTCCCGGCAACATCAGCAAAAGTGACACTGTCGTTCCCATTGCTCCTCCCATATCATTGCCGTACTCTATGAGATACTTATTGTGCTCTACCAAAAGTTCGTCAAGCTGCTTCCTTAATTGATTTACTTCCACTCCCTGTACTAACAGTTCCTTGAATTCACTGTCATACCATTTTTCTATTTTCTCTATCATGGACTGACTTGCGAACTCTCCATGGGATAATCCCCCCATGCCGTCACAAACCACAGCAAGCCCAACATTTCCAACGATTGAATCCTGAATATGGATACACGCCGAATCCTGATTCACTTTTCTCGTTGTACCCACATCGGATACTACACCACATTGAAACTCCATATTTTTTCTCCTAACGCAGTTGCAGTATATATTCATCTCTTCCAAAACGAATGACATCGCCATCCTTGATTTGAACATTAATATTGCTTTGTATTTTCTCCCCATTGACAAAAGTTCCATTTTTCGAATTGGCATCTCGAACAAAAACAATTTTCCCCTGTTCGTCCAACACGATGCTGGCATGCAGCCTTCCAACTGTCGGTTCAGAGGTTACATAATCTACATACTTTTCTTCGCGCCCAATCTTAAAGTCTTTTTTATTAATCGGAATTTGACTGTTTGTTTTTTTATCTATCAAATATGGCATAAATAATGACGCTTCACTATCATCAGCTAATAAAGTTTCGCCGATTTCCTGTACCGCCTCTTTTTCCTTTTTCTTTGAAACATCCACTGATTTTTTCTGTCCCGGAATTTCAAAGGCAAATGAATCCGCCTGTTTTTTTTCCTGCTTCTTCTCTTTTTTCTTTTTCTTTGAAAATAAGCCAATTATGCCTTCCTTTTTTTCTTCTTTTTCTGTTTTCATAACATCAGAGGATATCTCACTATTGGGGTCCGGTACATTGTATATCACATTTGGTTTTTCTTTCATTTTTACTTCTCTTACTGGTCTTTCACTTTGTTTATTTTCCTTTTTAACGTCTTTGTTTCTTGCAAAACCAAGTGTTTTTATCTTTTCAATTTTTTCTGCATATTCCTTTAAAGTAATTTTTTCATCTGCCAAATAACTTTGCAAAGTTTCTAATTTGCCAATATCATCTTTCATATCATAGTTTAAATTATGTAACAGTGTAATCAGAAAATCTTTCCATGTTATCTGTGCCAGCAATTCATTTTCAACAGGAAGAAACATCAATTCAATCTTTCGGCTCGACAAATCAATAAATATGTTTTCTGCCTCCAGTACAAAATGCCCCTCATTAAGCATATACTGCGCGCAATCCATTATTGCCGCAATGATTCCCTGTACCGCCGGATATAACTCCTCCCAGCGAACAAGTCCGCCTAAAAACTGGGATAGTTTCATCTTATTTGTCATTTCATACATAAACTTAATTTCATCATTATTTTGTGCAGAAGAAAAAGGAAGAAGTCCTTTAATATCATTATTCTTCAACATCTCCACTTCAACATGATCCATTTGTGCTGCATCATCGACACGATACATCAAAAATTTCTTTTCTCCAAATTCAGCTTCCTGAAAACTAATATTTTTATACATACTCCTGTCCTCCCGGCTGGTATATCGATAATAGGCTGGCATTTTCAGCATTTACAAGGGTGTCCATAATTAATTTTTCCATTCTGGTTTCCTTTACATATGGAAGCTCAGCTAAAATAGGCAAGCCAATTTCCCGCCTTGGTCCTTCACATTTATTTTGTATCACACTTACTTTTGTGGATAAATCAGACCCATTCACTTCATCATATTTGCTTATACAAGTCATAAGTGTCTGTGTTTTTTCCGTTGTTGTGTCACTTCCATCTGTAATAAATAAAACACGGTCAGACAGTGGCATAATTTTTTTTGCTGTATCTTCATTCGCACACGGTAAGTCAATAACAATACAATGAAACTTCCCCATTGCCCGCACAGCATCCAAAAATTCATTCCATTCATTTTGATCCAACTCATCAATTTCATTTGGATTCATCGGTTTAGAAAAAAAATAAACGCCACCATAAGTTTGCTTTAACGAACTTTCTATTTTCATTTGCAGATTTCCTTTTCCACATTTCACAGCAAATAAAACATTCGAGAAATTTGAACTTCCTTCTGCGTTCAGAAAATAATCTATATTCGAAAAACTCTCAAGTGACAAATACATCACCTGAAATCCCTTTTTGACAAGTTGCCTGGTGTAGACTAAGGCTGCCGTAGTTTTTCCTACCCCCCCTGCCGCTGAGGTAAAAGCAATCACTGGCGATTCTTTTGACGTTTCATATGAATAAGTAATTCCGCTTTTTTGCTCTGCTATCGTATCTAAAATTCCTTTATATAGATTTTCTACTTTTTGATATTTGCAAATAGCCGGTCTTCCATTCATTTCCTTAATTCCCATTTCTGAGGTTAATATCATACTCTTTTCTTCAGCTTCTTTGGGAAGCAAAGACGCAACGGAAAGCAAAATATCATATGCTCTGCTTGAAATATATTTTTTTAATGCCGTCGAATCCGAAAATGTGACGATATCAACTTCATTAAAATAATAAATTTTAAAGGCACGAATAAAATGATCTATGTATTTTTCGTCGGTATCTGCTAAAACAATTCTTATCTTCATCATACTCTCCTCGTCCAAAAATCTATTTAATAAATATATTTACTTATATTATAGTAAATATATTTACTAAAATCAATAGTTAATCTTCTCTCTATGCTATTATCAGTATCTAATAATAAAAGAAAGGGATGATGATTCGTTGGCTGATTATTCATATTATACTCGACGAATTCGCGATATTAGGGAAGACAATGATTTAACACAACAACAAATTGCAGAAATATTAGGAACATCCCAAACAATGTACGCACGCTATGAGCGTGGTGCAAATGAATTACCAATCCGGCATTTAATAAAACTTGCAGAATACTATCGACTCTCAACAGATTATCTGCTTGGTCTTACAAATGAAAAGAAACCCTATCCAAGCACAAAATAAAGACGAGATAAGAAACCACACAGTTTCTCCTCTCGTCTTTATTTTATCTGTACACGGCGGCTAGGCCGTCACAATTATTCTGCTGTAGTAGAGATAATCTCTTTTTTATTGTAGCTTCCGCAATTTTTGCAAACACGATGTGGTACCATCAAAGCGCCACATTTACTGCATTTTACCAAAGTTGGAGCAGTCATCTTCCAGTTTGCTCTACGCTTATCTCTTCTCGCTTTCGAAGATTTATTCTTAGGACAGATACTCATGTCGATTACACCTCCTCTGAATTACTCAAACACTTTTTCCATTATACTTGCTTAACTTAGTCTTGTCAACAGTTTTTTAGAAAAAAATAGTCGAATTTTCCAATTATATTTTACAAAAATCTTATTTCAAAAGAGCAACCGTCTCATGAGCAATTGCCAATTCCTCGTTAGTCGGAATGACAGCAACGGTAACCTTAGAATCCGGTGTAGAAATAATCTTCTCCTCACCGCGAATCTGGTTTGCTTCTTTATCCAATGTAATTCCCATATAACCAAAGTGATTAAGAACCTGCTCACGTACAACAATGTTGTTCTCGCCAAGACCTGCAGTAAATACGATAGCATCTACACCATTCATGGCTGCGATATAAGAACCGATGTATTTTGCTGTGCGGTAGCTGAATACTTCAACGGCAAGTTTTGCTCTTTCATTTCCTTCGTTAGAAGCCTTGTCCAAATCACGGAAGTCACTGGATACGCCGGAAATACCGAGCACACCGGATTTCTTATTTAAGATAACCATAACTTCCTCTAAGGATTTATTCAGGCTGTGTGCAAGATACTCAACGATAGTCGGGTCCATATCACCGCAGCGGGTTCCCATAACAAGACCTTCCATTGGTGTCATACCCATGCTGGTATCTACAACTTTTCCGTTCTTTACAGCGGAAATACTGGAGCCGTTTCCAAGGTGGCAGACAATAATTTTAGAATTATCCGGGTCCAGGTTCAACATCTGAATCGCACGCTTGGAAACAAAGCTGTGGCTTGTTCCGTGGAAGCCGTAACGACGTACTTTATATTTTTCATAATACTCATATGGAAGACCGTACATATAAGCAACCGGTTCCATAGTCTGATGAAAGGCGGTATCAAATACACCGATGTTTGGCACGCCCGGCATAATTGCCTGACAAGCGCGGACACCGATTAAATTTGCCGGATTATGTAATGGTGCCAAAGGACTACATTCTTCAACACCGGCAATTACTTCGTCATCTATAATAACGGATTTTGTAAATTTCTCACCACCATGTACCAAACGATGACCAATGGCGTCAATTTCATCTAAGTTTTTGATGACACCATAATTTTCATTCGTCAAAGCATCCAATACCATGCGGATTGCTACTTCGTGATCCGGCATAGCCTGCTCAATCACAACTTTTTCTCCACCATTTGGTGTGTGGTTCAAACGTCCGTCAATTCCAATTCTTTCGCAAAGGCCCACTGCCAATGCAACCTCTGTCTCGGAGTCAATCAACTGATATTTCAGTGAAGAACTTCCGCAGTTAATAACTAATACTTTCATCATAACCTCCATTTCAGAGCGTAGCTAAATACTATGTCTGTTATTCATACCGTATTATTATACGCCTGAATTTTCAAAAAAACAAGCGTACATTTGTAAATTTATGCAATGGATAATCCTAAATCACCCAATCCCAGAATCCATCCTGCTCTAACTCACTTCTCGAATCTCTGCTATACTGCAATTCCGGATTTTTCACATTTACTTTCATGCCGGCGGAAACCGATTTAACAATAAATGCATTACCGCCAATTGTAACACCGTCGCCAATGACGGTATCGCCGCCAAGTACCGAGGTTCCGGAGTAAATTGTTACATTGTTTCCGATTGTTGGGTGTCTCTTTTCGCCCTTAAGAAGCTGGCCGCGTTTTGTGGATAACGCACCAAGCGTAACTCCCTGATAAATTTTTACATGGTCTCCAATTGTTGTTGTCTCACCGATTACAATGCCGGTTCCATGGTCAATGCAAAAATACTTGCCGATGGCAGCACCCGGATTGATATCAATTCCTGTCAGGCTGTGTGCATACTCTGTCATAATACGCGGAATCAGTGGCACACCAAGAAGCACCAGTTCATGGGCAATGCGGTAAACCGTAATAGCAAAAATACCAGGATAAGAAAAAATAACTTCATCGGTACTGTATGCTGCCGGGTCACCATCATATGCTGCCTGAACATCGGTGTATAAATACTCTCGTATCATCGGGATTTTCGAGAAAAATTCTTCTACAATTTTTTCTGCTTTATTTGATAAATCCGATTTTGGGCACTGGTCACATGTCTCATCATTTCCCAATACGCGTGCAATCTGTTTGCGGAGATGGTACTGGACAAATTCCATGCGGTCGCCCACTAAATATTTGATATATTCACTTCTCACGCGGTTGGTATCAAAAAATCCCGGAAACAAAATTCGGCGAAGTTCTTCCAATACCTGAATCAATACATTTTTATTTACAATATTCTCCGTATCCATCCGAACTGTCACCGGATACTCTTTGTAACTTTCTAATATGGCTTCTATCATTTTCTCTGATTTTTCGCTCAAAGTCTGCCCCTCCATTCTTTTTCCATCCTTTCTGATTATCGTAACACAAAACACTTCTATTTGTCCATCTCTACCGCATAAGATAGAGTAAAAACCGTGAGGTATTGTTATGATTGTCGGCTCACTTCTCTTTATCGGCTTCCTTTTATTTTGCCCGGAAGCAGCGATTTCCGGCAGTAAATACGGCTGTTCTCTGTGGATTTGCGAACTAATCCCGACACTTCTGCCATTTTTTATTGCCTTAAATTTCTTCCGGCTGCAATTAAAAAAAGCATCCGAGCATCCGGCATTTCTCCTTCTTGGTCTGCTGTGCGGTTATCCCGCCGGTGCGGATTTGGTGAGTAAACAATATGAAAAAGGACTGCTGACAACAGACAAAGCTTATTTTTATCTTGGATTTGTCAATAATCCCAGTCCCATGTTTATCATGGGGTACTGTTGCAGCACCATCTTAAATGTTTCAACACCAAAAGCGATCCTTTTTTTCCTCACACTGGTTCTGTCCGCTTTTTTAGGAAGTTTTTTTGTTTCTTCCATTCTGAAAATAACCGGCAGAAATAAAAACACTTTCCATGGCAGCAGTACACAAAATGCATGTTCCCCGCAAAAGCTTTCTTTTTCCAAACTAATGGATAAAATTATTTTGGATAGTTTTATCCTGATTACAAAAATCGGCGGCTATGTGATTTTGTTTTCGATTTTTGCCTATTTCTTGAAAATGCTTTTGCCTACCTCCAGTTTATTCGGCATTGCCTGTCTTGGTTCTATGGAAATCACAACCGGAATGTCCTATGTTGCAACTGCTCCACTTTCTCTGCAAATAAAAGAAGTTCTAAGTGCTTCGATTCTTGCCTTTGGCGGTCTGTGTGCAGCCGCACAAACGAGCAGTGTTCTATCGCAGTCAGAACTTCCCATTTTCCCATATCTTGTTAATAAACTGATAAATGCCGTAATTGCCGGCGGTCTGGTTTATTTACTCTTCTGCATTTTTTAAGAAGGCATCTTCCGGAACCTCAAAGGATTCCTGTCCTTGTGGCTGTGGCTCAAGCTGTTCCGGCTCTTCCGGCATCTGCGGCTCACTGGCTGCGGCTGCTTTAGTCGGCTCAAGCTGCATCATAAGTTCTTCCTTATTGCTTCTCATCAACTGAATACTGTTTTTAAGTGCGCTGGTAAGCATGCGGGACTTATTATCAATTTCTTTTAATGATTCTTCCACATGTCCCTGTGCCTCGCTCAGTAAATCATTTGTATACAAAAGTGCCGCTTTTCTCATCTGATCGCTTTCGTCCTGTGCGGCATTCACCAGACGCTCTGCCTCTTCCGTTGCCTGACGCATAACGTCCTCGGCACGCTGATATGCGGTTTGAACAATCTCGTTCTGGTCAAGAATCTGTGCGGTCTGCTGCTGTGCCTGAGAAAGCATGTCCTCCGCACGCTGCTGCGCCTCATTTAAAATGCCATCGCGGTTTGTAATGATTTTCTGATAGCGTTTGATTTCTTCCGGTGCACACAGACGAAGTTCGTCTAATAAATCATAAAGCTGCTCGCGGTCTACGACAACTTTACTTGGATAAAGTTTTGATGGTTTACACTCTTCTACATAATTGTAAATCTCGTCAATTGCCTGCTCAATTCTGGATGGATTCATATTCTTCTCCTTTTCTCGTTCTTCCGGCTCCCTTATTTGGCACGAAGGAACACATGCTGATTGTTTTTATATTCTTTGATTCTCACAATTTCAAACTGCTCGGTGTCGACATAATCGACCGGTGTGTCTAACGAAGTTTCTAAAATCAGAATCGTATCCGGATTCATGATTTTAGCATCACCAAGCCACTCTAAAATCTTTGACTCAAACCCTCTCTCATAGGGAGGGTCGGCATAAATAATATCAAACGTTTCCTGCTGTCTTGCCAGTTTGGAAATCGCATAACTGACTTCCACCGGAAATACAACTGCCTGGCTTTCTAACTTTGTTTTTTTTAAGTTCGCCCGAATACAGGAAAGTGCTTCTTTGCCAAATTCAACAAAGACTGCTTCTTTGGCACCCCTGCTGATTGCCTCAATTCCAATTGCTCCGCTTCCACTAAATAAATCCAAAAAACGGCAGCCCGGAATGTCATCCTGTAAAATATTAAAAAGCGTTTCCTTAATCCGGTCAGTCGTAGGTCTTGTCCCCCTGCCCTCCGGAGAGACTAGAGGAAGCCGCCTTGCCTTTCCTGCAATCACTCTCATATCCAATTCTTCCTTCCCAATGCTTATCGTTTTCATTGTATATGATTTACGCCTTTTTTTCAAGGAAAACATTCACCTTACAGCGTAATCTGCCCCAAATACCGGTTCAAACGGTTTCTCAAACGTTCATTTTTCTTATACAAAAGTGCTTTTTCATCTGCCGACATCTCCTTTGCCTCTTTGGACGCCTGCTGCAACAACTTCGCGTCTTCAAAAATATCCGCAATTAAAAACACCTGCTCTCCACTCTGGCGGATGCCGAATAAATCCCCCTGTCCGCGGAGTACCAAATCTTCTTTTGCAATATAAAATCCATCGTTGGAATTGACTAAAACCTGTAGCCGCTCCCTGCTCTCTTTGGTTTCTTTTGTCGACATCAAAATACAATAGGACTGCCACTTACCACGTCCGACTCGTCCTCGAAGCTGATGTAACTGCGCCAGTCCAAAACGCTCTGCATTTTCTATCATAATCACACTGGCATTTGGCACATCAATTCCAACCTCAATCACTGTTGTTGAAACTAAAATATCGATTTCACCTTCTGCATAACGTGCCATAATATCTTCTTTCTGCGCCGGTTTCATTTTCCCATGAAGATATTCAATCGTTACCGAAGGTGGAAACTGGCTTTTGAGTTCCTCGGTGTAAAGCATTACACTTTCCAGTTCGGATTCGTCGTCCTGTTCCACCATCGGGCAGATAATATACACCTGCCGCCCTTCTTCAATCTGTTTTAGCATAAATCGATAGGCATTCGGACGATAATCCGTGTTGACTGCACAGTTCTTTATCGGCAGACGATTAGCCGGTCTTTCATCAATCACAGATAAATCCATATCGCCGTACAAAATTAACGCAAGCGTCCTTGGAATCGGCGTCGCACTCATCGCAAGAACATGTGGTTCTTTTCCTTTTTGATAAAGTTTCTCACGCTGCTTTACACCAAAACGATGCTGTTCATCGGTAATCACAAGTCCCAAATCGGCAAATGCAACACCATCCTGAATGAGCGCATGCGTTCCAATCACAATATCCCATTCCCCGGAAGCAATTTTTTCTTTTGCCCGTCTCTTTTCTTTTGCTGTGAGGGAACCGGACAATAATCCAACCGTCACGCCGTAATCTGCCAATAATTTCGTCAGATTTTGATAGTGTTGTGCCGCTAATACTTCCGTTGGTACCATGAATGCTCCCTGATATCCGTTTTTAACGACTTCCAAAAGTGCTAACACGGCAACAATCGTTTTTCCCGAACCAACATCTCCCTGTACCAGACGATTCATCACAAAACCGCCTTCCATATCCATACAGATTTCTTCATATACTTTTTTCTGTGCATCGGTCAGCGAAAATGGAAGATTTTCTAAAAACTCAGCAGCCTCATTTGTCTTTTGAATCCGGTGTGTGCTGATTTCTTTTCCATTTTCACGGATATAATTAAGTGCCATTGTATATAAAAACAACTCATCAAAGGCAAGTCTTTTCCTCGCCTCTTTCAATTCCTTATGATTTGCCGGAAAATGAATCTGACGCATTGCTTTTTTGTATTCAATCAACTGCTGGCGTTTACGCAAATCCGCCGGTAAAAATTCTTTGAAATCCTCTACCGCCATGATTGCCTCCTGCATTAATTTTGCCATAGCATGATTGTTAATCCCGGCAAGTTCCTGGCTTCGGCTGTCGGTTCACT
>OMGK01001231.1_pt1 | contig 14754 bp, 10 predicted proteins | sample 1645881 | NCBI WGS metagenome assembly OMGK01 (sample SAMN00849303, study PRJEB25192) | human gut metagenome
GAAGAACCGGTACATACGATAAGGCAACCGAGACATGGAGCGATGTTATCTACATGCCTTGTACCGCAGCTAACAATTTCGTACCGGAATTTCCGAAGGAGACACCGGATATGATCTATCTGTGTCTGCCGAACAACCCGACAGGAACAACCCTTACCAAGGATCAGTTACAGGAGTGGGTTGATTACGCAAACAAAGTAGGCGCTGTCATCATCTATGACGCTGCTTATGAGGCATACATCAGTGAGGATAATGTTGCGCATTCCATCTATGAGTGCAAGGGGGCAAGAACTTGTGCGATCGAGCTTCGAAGCTTCTCCAAAAATGCAGGATTTACCGGAGTACGTCTTGGATTTACCGTAGTTCCGAAGGACTTAAAGTGCGGAGATGTATCTTTGAATGCAATGTGGGCAAGAAGACATGGAACCAAGTTCAACGGAGCTCCTTACATTGTGCAGCGTGCCGGAGAGGCTGTATATTCAGCAGAAGGCAAGGCGCAGCTTAAGGATCAGGTTGCTTACTATATGAAGAATGCCAAGACCATTAAGGAAGGCTTAAAGGATGCCGGATATACAGTATTCGGTGGTGTGAACGCGCCTTATATCTGGTTAAAGACTCCGGAGAACATGACTTCATGGGAATTCTTTGATTACTTATTAGAGAAAGCCAATGTTGTCGGTACACCGGGATCCGGATTCGGACCAAGCGGAGAAGGCTACTTCAGACTGACTGCTTTCGGTAATTACGAGAATACCGTTAAGGCATTAGAGAGAATTAAGGCTCTGTAGAAGATTCTGTAGATAATTGGATTCAATTTTGCATGAAGTGTTAAGAATTCATGGAGATTTGTCGATAGTATTATCAGAAGCAGATAATAGTGCGAATTTAAACGGATTTAAATTCGGGGATGATGGATTTCAAGGAGGATGAAGACATGAGTGTAGCAAGTGTAACATCACAGACCCAGGTATATGATTCTTACAATGCAGGCAGCGCTGCAAAGGCTTCCGATACTGCCAAGAAAGAAGAGGCTGCAAAGAAGGAAACGACTGCTGCAAAGACAGAGAATGGTGGCGTTGTATATGAGAAGAGCGAGGAGAAGAGCGACTCTTCCAAGAAGGCAACTTATTCTGTTAACAAGATGAGCGCAGAGGATCGTGCCGCTTTGGTACAGCAGCTGAAAGCAGATGAGCAGTCGCGCCAAGATCAGTTGACCAGTCTTGTTCAGCAGATGATGACCAAGCAGGCGACCACTTATGCGAATGCGAATGATATCTGGAAATTCCTTGCAAAAGGCGATTATACCGTGGATGCGCAGACCAAGCTGCAGGCACAGCAGGACATTTCGGATGACGGATATTACGGTGTAAAGCAGACGGCAGACCGCTTGTTTGATTTTGCCAGCGCATTGGCCGGTGATGATGTGGACAAGATGAAGAAGATGCAGGCAGCGATGCAGAAGGGATTTGATCAGGCAACCAAGGCCTGGGGACAGAAGCTCCCGGACATCAGCCAGAAGACACTTGATGCTGCAAACAAGAAGTTTGAAGAGTATTATAAGTCGAAGAGCAGTGCATCAGCAGACAACACTGCAACATCTGAGACAGAAGCTTAGTTTTCATGCATACATAGTGCATGATCTCTAAATGAGTACAGAGAATAGAAATGAGCCCGGTTTTGTGACCGGGCTCGAACTTTATTGTAATACCAAAAAGGAGTAGAAACGTGAAATATAATTTTGATAAGCAGGTAAACCGAAGAAATACCGGCTCCTTAAAGTGGGATGTACCGGAAAACGAACTGCCGATGTGGGTGGCAGATATGGACTTTGAGACGGTTCCGGAAGTGAAGGACGCGTTAGCAAAGCGTGTAGAGCATGGTGTATTCGGATATTCCATTCTGCCGGATGAATGGAGTGCGAGTTATGCAAACTGGTGGAAGAGACGACATGGACTGGAACTGGATCCAGACAAACTGATCTTCGTGACCGGAATTGTTCCGGCAATCTCGAGTGCGGTCAGAAAGCTGACGACACCGGCAGAGAATGTGCTGGTACAGACACCGACGTATAATATTTTCTTTAACTCGATCTATAATAACGGAAGAAACATCGTGGAGAACAAGCTTCTCTATGATGGAGAGAAATATCGTGTTGATTGGGACACGCTGGAGCAGCAGTTGTCGGATCCGCAGACGACACTTATGATTCTGTGTAATCCGCACAACCCGATCGGCAAGATCTGGGACAAAGAGACGCTTGCAAGGCTTGGTGAACTATGTTCAAAATATGATGTTACCGTGCTTTCCGATGAAATCCATTGTGATCTTACGGCACCGGGCAGAGAGTACGTTCCGTTCGCATCGGTCAATGAAACATGCCGCAATATCAGTGTGACCTGTCTTGCCCCGACGAAGACTTTCAATTTGGCAGGGCTTCAGACCGCAGCAGTCTATGCCGAAAACAAAGTGCTTCATCACAAGATGTGGCGAAGACTTAATACCGATGAGGTTGCAGAGCCGAACGCCTTTGCTGTATGCGCAACGATCGCAGCTTTCACTTACGGGGAAGACTGGCTGGATCAGCTCAGAGAGTATATTGAAGGCAACAAGCAGTACGTAACCGAATATATTGCCAGGGAGATTCCACAAATCAAGGTTGTGAAATCGGAAGCAACCTATCTGATGTGGCTGGATATCTCGGCACTGACGACGGATTCGGATGCAATGTATGAATTTATCCGTAAGGATAGTGGTCTCTATCTGGCATCTGGAAGAGAGTATGGAACGAACGGGGATGGTTTCTTAAGATTAAATGTGGCAACGAATCGCGCGAATGTGGAAGATGGCATGCACCGTCTGAAGAAGAGTGTTGAGGATTTCGTGAGACAAAGATAGTATTTTTAATAGATTGGCAATTTAAGGCATCTGCTTGAATTAGGGCGGGTGCCTTATTTGGGGGGTAAATAGAGGAATTTACAATGATTGAAGGAACTTCATCAAATCTTAATGTGTTTCCTCATTGGAAATTCATAAGAAAACCGCTACAATAGGCTTATGATTAATCATGAAAGAAAGGAAGCGTACTTTGTACGTGTTGTTATCCTGCCAGACAGGGTGGCATTGATAAGGGAGCGTTAGATTATGTACCATATTTTAGTTTGTGATGATGAAAAGGATATTGTAACGGCTTTAGGTATCTACTTAAAGAGCGATGGTTATCAGGTTTACGAGGCATATAACGGAAAAGAGGCTTTGGATATCATTCGAAAAGAAGAAATTCATCTTGTGCTGATGGATATCATGATGCCGGAGATGGACGGAATCGAGGCGATGGTGAAGATCCGTGAGATCTCGAACGTACCGGTGATTCTTCTAACGGCAAAAAGCGAAGATACCGACAAGGTGTTAGGTCTTACGGTCGGCGCGGATGATTATATTACAAAGCCTTTTAATCCGGTGGAACTGCAGGCGCGTGTGAAGTCGCAGCTTCGCAGGTATATGCAGCTTGGAAGCGGACTGGTGCAGCCGAGCCGGATTACAATCGGTGGAATCGAGCTGGATGACAAGTCCAAGGAAGTCTTTCTGGACGGAGAAAAAGTGAATCTGACGAGAACGGAGTACGATATCTTAAAGCTTCTTATGGAGCATCCGGGGGAGGTATTTTCTCCGAATCAGATCTATGAGACGGTGTGGAAGGACAGCCCGTATGGAATCGAGAATACGGTTGCGGTACATATCCGTCATCTGCGCGAGAAGTTGGAGTACAATCCGGCGGAGCCACGTTATCTGAAAGTCGTCTGGGGACGTGGATACAAGATGGAGGAAATATAAGATGAATGAGTTAAAGAAACAGACCTGGGCGAAGGTGGCGGCGCTTGTGCTTGCCATCATCAGTGGGTTTATGCTTGTTGTGACCGGTACGGCAGCGGTTATTTTTGGAATGGTTCCGGAGACACAACTGAATCAGTCCGAGATGGAAGCTGCTATACAAAAGCAGATTTTACGAGGTTACGGGAATTATCTTCTGCAGGATAGCAGGATATTAGATGAACAGAACAAGAGTGAGGATGCGATAAGCAAAATTGATTGGAGTGGTCTAGACGGGGGCAATATTCGTTATTCCGTAATCAGACAGCAGGCAGATGGCTTGTCGGAACAAGTGTTATATACGAATGATGCATCGGTGGATACCGATTCGGCACAGGCTGTGGTCAACATATCGAGTGAAGGAGCCACCGTGCAGGTAATGCAACAGGTGACGATGTGGTCGCTTCTGTATGGATACGCGAACCAAAGCTGGTATTATGGCAGATTAAATGACTGGAGATCGCGCCACGTAGAGCAGGTTGTGTATAACCGGGAGGACGGAATCTTCTATGCACAGAGTGCCAGTGGAAATTACTATACCCTGAAATCTTTTTATCGCTATGGCGATGACAATACTGTGACGGAAAGTGATGAGATGACGGCTGTGTCTGACAGCAGCGGTGAAAGTTATAACCGGGTGGAAGAAAACGGGGAATCTTATTATGTAGATGAAGAACAGAAACGACTCAGTGAAAAGACGATTGACGAGTGGATGCAACAGAAGAACATTTTTGAGTTTGATAATTATCGATGTGCATTTACAACGGCTGCGGAGTCTGCCTGTCCGACGATTCGGTGCGTGGACGGCGTCAAAGAAGACAAGAAGCTGGTTATCGGTGAATATTCGTTTTACGATGATGGAACTTTTGAATACAGAGTTTCGTCGCTCAGCGGAACTCAGATTTTTAATTGTGCCGTTTGTCTCTCCGCACAGGATCCGCTGCTTAAGACAAAGACATTAAATAATGGCACAAAAGACTATATGAACGACGTTCATACGCTGACAAACCGCATTTGTTTCTTTCGACAGACGCAGGGAGTCTGGGTGGCATTATCGGCTTTAATATTCTTGATCAGCTTTGTTTTTCTGATGCAGACTGCCGGAAGAAGAAAGAAAGATGACGAGATTTACCTGACATGGTTTGACAGGTTGCCGTATGGAATTCTTCTGATTGCACTTGGATTCATTGAGACAGGTCTTATTGCACTCATGATCGTAATTGGTGAGGCTTTCGTATGGATGCAGATAACGATCGGGTTTGGTCTGGCATGCGAGCTTATTGTATGTGCCTTCGCAGAATTGTTCGTGCTACTGATGTGTATGAGTACAGCAACCCGCCTGAAGGCAAGAATGTTCTGGCAGTATACGTTATGCCACCAGATATTCCGACCGTTCCGCTGGTTTAGGTCACAGATCCGTGAGAATATGTCACTGACGCTGCGTGTTGGAGTGATACTTGGTGTTCTGACGCTGACGGAGATGATCGTGATCGCAGCAACGGATTATGACGGCGGCGTTGAGATGATGCTTTTCTTCTTATATAAGTTGGTGGAGATCCCGTTTGTATTTAGCGTTGCGTTCCAGTTAAAGAAAATCTTCGATGGAAGCAGACGCATGGTAAATGGCGATTACAGCCATCCGATCGACACGAAGCGAATGCGCGGTCCGTTCCGGGAACATGCGGATCATATGAACAATATCGGTCAGGGAATCAGTCGCGCCGTTGACGAGCAGATGAAGAGCGAGCGATTCAAGACGGAACTGATCACAAATGTGTCGCATGATATCAAGACTCCACTGACTTCCATTATTAATTATGTGGATCTGCTGGAGAAGGAGGACATCGATAATCCGAAGGTGCAGGAGTACTTAGAAGTGCTGGATCGCCAGTCGGCACGCTTAAAGAAGCTGATCGAGGATCTGATGGAAGCATCGAAAGCTTCGACCGGAAATCTGAAGGTGGAACTGGAAGAATGTGATGCAACCGTCATGCTGACGCAGGTGGTCGGCGAGTTTGAGGACCGCGCGAAAAAGAATGATCTTGATATTGTCGTAAGCAGCCCGGAACCTCCGGCCAATATTATGGCGGATGGAAGGCATCTGTGGCGTGTGATCGACAACCTGATGAGCAACATCTGCAAGTATGCGCAGCCGGGAACCAGAGTGTACATTGATCTGGAAAAATATAACGGAATGGTGATTATGACCTTCCGCAACACGTCCAGATACCAGTTAAACATTTCAAGCGAAGAATTAATGGAGAGGTTCGTGCGCGGCGACAGCTCGCGAAATACAGAAGGAAGCGGGCTCGGTCTCTCAATCGCCCAAAGCCTGACCGCACTGATGGGAGGTAATTTCGCGATCCAGATCGATGGAGATCTGTTCAAGGCAATCTTAAGTTTTGACGAATGTGAATAGTATTTCTTGCTTTTTACGGGTAAGTTGCTATAATGTCTATGTTAAACACATAAATATTATCGGAGGAATTTATTCGTGAAGATTATCATTGCTGGCGATGGAAAGGTTGGTCTTACACTGACGCAGAAGTTGTCAGCGGAGGGTCATGATCTTACATTGATCGACTCAAACCAGAAAGTATTAGATTCCAGCGTGGAAAGATATGACGTCATGGGGGTGCAGGGTAACTGTGCCTCCATGCGTGTGTTAGAGAGTGCAGATGTACGGAAAGCGGATCTGCTGATCGCCGCAACGAGTGCGGACGAGATCAATCTGCTTTGCTGTATGACGGCACATGGGTTAAATCCAAAGATTCATACGATCGCAAGAATTCGTAATCCGGAATACGGAAAGCAGATTTTTACGATGCGGGATGTGTATTCCCTGTCACTGATGGTCAATCCGGAGAAGCAGGCGGCAAGAGAGATCGAGCGTCTGATCAAGTACCCAGGATTTTTACAGAGAGATACCTTTGCCAAAAGCCGTGTGGAGATCGTAGAACTTCGTATCGATGAGGGCAGCAAGCTTTGTAATGTTGCACTCAATGATCTGGACAGTATCATCAAATGCAAGGTATTGGTCTGCGCGGTCAGCCGCAAGGGCGTTGCCCAGATTCCGGACGGACATTTTGTATTGCAGGAGGGAGACCGTGTCTTTGTTACGGCACCGTCCGAGAATCTGACGATTTTGCTTAAGAATCTCGGTGTCATCACACACAAGGCAAAGCGCGTTATTATCTGTGGAGGCGGACGAATCGGCTACTATTTGGCGGAGCGTCTTGCGAGGAATGGCGTTACCGTACAACTGATCGAACAGGACGAGGATCGCTGCGTGGAGTTGTCTGACAAGCTTCCGAAGGAAGTATGTGTGATCCATGGAGACGCGAGCAGCCAGTTCCTGTTGGAGAGCGAGGGTGTCTCAGACTGTGACGCTTTGGTTTCGATGACCGGAATTGATGAAATGAATATGATTATCTCACTTTATGCGAAGAACTGTGGCGTGCCGCAGGTCATCACAAAGGTTGGACATATGGAGATTCATAATATCCATGACACATTAGGACTTGGAAGCGTGGTCTGTCCGAAAGAATTATGCTGCAATAATATCGTGCGTTATGTGCGTGCCATGCAAAATACGGCAGGTGCGGCGCTGACACTTCATAATATTGCGGAGGGGCAGGCAGAAGCATTAGAGTTTGTTGTGGATGAGAAGACTCGTTATATCGGTACTCCGCTCCGCGAGATGAAGACGAAGGCGAATGTCCTGATCGTTTGTATCAGTCACGGAAGCAAGACGGAGATTCCGAGTGGTGATTCGATGTATCAGAAGGGCGATTCCCTGATCGTCGTGGCCAAGAGCGGTATGGCGCTTTTGCAGATTAACGATATATTTGAGTGAGGAAATTATGAACTATAAAATGATGGGAAAGTTCATTTCCCAGATTCTGTTTGTGGAGGCTGCATTTATGCTGCCTGCATTGTTGATCAGTGTATTAGAACGCAATATTCCGGGGATATGGGGATTTGCGTTATCCATTGTGATTACAGCCGCTGTTGCATCGGTTCTGTATGTTCTGTGCCGCCATGCGGTACGGCGCTTCTATGCAAGAGAGGGACTTGTGTGCGTCGGTATGAGCTGGATCTTCTTAAGTCTGATGGGAGGTCTGCCGTTCTTCTTATCGGGAGAGATTCCAAATTATCTGGATGCGTTGTTTGAAATCGTATCTGGATTTACGACGACCGGTGCATCGATTCTGTCGAATGTGGAAGGTCTGTCAAAAGGCATGCTCTACTGGCGAAGCTTCAGCCACTGGCTGGGTGGAATGGGCGTGCTCGTCTTTCTCCTTGCGGTGGGAACCAAGGGAGACAAAGGAAGCGGATTTACGCTGCATCTGCTGCGCGCAGAGAGCCCGGGACCGACCGTCGGAAAGCTTGTTCCGAAGATGCGTACTACGGCACGTATTTTGTATATGATGTACATTTTACTGACGATTTTGAATATTATCTTCCTGTTATTCGGAGGCATGTCGCTTTTTGAAGCGGTATGTACGGCGATGGGTACGGCAGGTACCGGAGGATTTGGTATCAAAAACGACAGTATCGCCGGGTACAGCCCGTATATCCAGAATGTATGTACTGTATTTATGCTGCTTTTTGGTGTAAACTTCGGCTGCTACTATCTCCTTATGATCAGGCATGTGAAATCCGTATTTGAGGACGAGGAGCTTCGGATGTATTTTGCGATCGTTCTCGGAAGTATTGTGCTGATCGTCTTAAATCTGCGCGGTTATTACGATACGATCGGTGAGACGATAAGGCATGCGGCTTTCCAGGTTGCCAGTATTGTGACCACGACCGGTTTTGCAACGACGGATTTTGACCTGTGGCCGAGCTTTTCAAAGGGAATTCTTTTTGCACTCATGATTGTGGGTGCATGTGCGGGAAGTACCGGAGGAGGACTGAAATGCGGACGTGCATTACTACTTCTTAAGAATCTCAGACGTAACACAAGACGAGTGCTGAATCCACACCGTGTGGAAGTGGTACGCGTGAACGGGCGCAGGATCAGCGAGGATGTGCTGGAAAACACAAACACCTATCTGGTAGCGTATGTTGTGATTACTCTGGTAAGCTTTCTGCTCGTATCCATTGACGGACTTTCTTTGACCACGAACCTTACTGCGGTCGTATCGTGCTTTAACAATATCGGACCGGGATTGGAAATGGTGGGACCGACCTGTAATTTTGGCATCTTCTCGTGGTTCTCGAAGCTGATTCTGATCTTTGATATGCTTGCGGGACGTCTGGAGATCTTTCCGATACTGATCCTTGTAAACCGAAGCACATGGAGACGCCGCTAATCAACATAATATAATTATTTGGCGAAGCACTTTAAGTTTTCTTAGAGTGCTTTTGTGTTTTAGGGACGGCAGCTAAGATGCGGCTCTTGTTTGATCAGAGCAGATATGTTATCTTTTATGGTAGATTGTAATTGTTTCAAGGGACCGGCGTCCCGGCAATTCAAATGTGTAAGAATGATCGGATCCATCCATCATGCGTAAATCGATTACGGAAAGGAAGAAACTGTGGGAATCGTCTATCTGGTAGGTGCAGGACCGGGAGATCCGGGACTGATCACCCAAAAAGGCATGCAGCTTTTGAAAAAAGCAGACTGCATCATATATGACCGGCTTGCATCGCCGGAATTGTTGGCTTATGCAAGGGATGACTGCGAGTGTATTTATGTCGGCAAAGCAGACCGCCACCATACGCTGCCGCAGGAAGAAATCAATGCCCTTCTTGTGAAGAAAGCAAAGGAATATGACTGCGTTGTCCGGCTTAAGGGCGGTGATGTCTATGTCTTCGGGCGCGGCGGAGAGGAGGGCATGTTCCTTCGGGAACTTGGTATCTCATTCGTTGTAGTGCCGGGGGTGACATCAGCGATCGCCGGAGCGGCATATGCGGGAATTCCGGTCACGCATCGAGGCGTAGCCACCTCGTTTCGTGTGATTACGGCGCATAACCGGCAGGATAAGACAACGGAGATTGATTTTGCATCGATGCTGGATCCGACGGAAACACTGATTTTTTTGATGGGACTCAGTAAAGTCGCCGAGATCGCGGAGGGGCTTCTTACAGTAGGACGTAATCCTATGACAGCCGTTGCGGTCATTTCACATGCCACTACGCCGAAGCAGCGGATCTGCATTGGGAACCTGACGAACATTGCGGATCGTGTCACGGAGACCAGGCTTACATCCCCGGCAATGATTGTGGTCGGCAATGTAGTCGCGCTCCGTGAAGAATTGAATTTCTACGAGGAGCAGCCATTGTGGGGAGAACATTACCTTGTTCCGAAGATCGGAAGCGAACCGTCAAAACTGGCGGATTTGTTGCGCGGCAAAGGTGCATATGTCAAGGAATTACAGCTTGGCCGCATCGAGTGGATGCCTTCGTTGTACCGGCGGGAAGAACTGGCTTCTGTGGATCTGCTTCTGTTTACGAGCAGGCATGGGGTCACCTGTTTTATGAAAAATCTGTTTGCATCGAAGCTTGATGTGCGCGCATTATCCCATGTGAAGCTGATCGCGATCGGGGAGAAGACGGCACAGAAACTGAGCGAATACGGACTTTGCGCTGATTTCGTACCGGAGTACTACAATAGTGAAAGTCTTCCGGAGAAACTGAAAACCTATCTCGATACGAATTACGGTAACGATCCGTTCCGCAACATTACGCTTTGGCATCCGACCGCGAAGAATGCGGATGAATCGCTTGCGGATACGCTTGTTTCTATCTGCAGCTACGGACGCGTGAATGTTTACGAAAATGTGGAAGTTCCGCTATCCGATGATTGGATGGATGAGGACATCTCTTATGACGGAATCCTCTTTACCTGTGCATCCTCTGTGGAACGCTTCTTATCTAATGAAAATCGTCGGAACTGGCTTTTCGAAAAACGAAAGATGGATGTCTACGCCATCGGACCGAAGTGCCGGCAGAAACTGGAATCTTTCGGAATCCTTGATACGGTGGAATCTTCTCAAAGTACTTACGAGGCTATGGTGCACACAGTGCTTTCGCGCCACGGTCTCACCTTACTGTAGCGCATCATTTTCGATGATTTCGGGGCGATTGCGGGCAGTTTTTTGTCTGTCCGTTTGCCCCGATTACGAAATGTGTAGCATGGTTTGCCGAACCGGGTATCCGCTCTACCTCACTTGGAAACCAGTGAATTTTTATCGCAGATTCACAGGTCTTCGGTAAACTCTAGTTATCCAGAATTGGGAATTTTCCGCATTGTGCGTTTCCCTTTTTCTATGATTTATGTCCGCCAAAGTTTGGACAATTCCGAAGGCGGTTGTTCGCTGAGACACAGACTGCGTCCGAGTGATTTTGTGTCTGCCTTAATGGACGTTCGAAGGAAACATGCCGCCGCTGGACCAACTGTTTGTGAGCAACACAGCATGGTGGCGTTCCAATAAACATGAAGCGAGTTTGGTCGCGGCGGCTCATAGCGACTTCCTGAGGACGTCCATTTAGGCAGTCTAAAAATCGCGAGCGCATCTGTGTCCGGCGGACACCGCCACGGAATGGTTCAAACGTTGTCGTACACAAAAATTAAGGGAAACGCACACCGCTGGAAAATTCAGCAATTCTGTCTAAAACCGAGTTTACCGAAGACCTGTGCCCCCTGCGATTTGAACATTCTCCGGTTTGAATCCTTTGAGCGGATACCCGGTTTGGAAAACCATCGCTTTTCAGTTGGATATCAGGGGCAAACGGATAGAAAAAGAACTGCCCGCAAGCGGGCGAAAGTGATAGAAAATGATAGAGGTAAAGGAGGTGAGAGTGTGGCGTACGCGAATGTGATCGTAGACATCTCGCTGGATAAGTTGGATAAGACGTTTCAGTATCGGATTCCGGAAGGAATACAGGATTTGATACAGCCGGGCGTGCAGGTCGATATTCCGTTTGGAAGCCGCACTCTGACCGGCTACGTCATCGAAGTGACAGACGACGCAGAGTTTGATGTCGCGAAAACAAAGGAATTGATCGGTGTTCATAAAGGGAGTGTTCCGATTGAGTCGCAGCTGATCGCCCTGGCGGGATGGATGCGGAAGAATTATGGATCGACGATGAACCAGGCGCTAAAGACAGTGCTGCCAATCAAGAAGCAGACAAAGCAGGTGGAGCATAGAAGCGTAACACTTGGAATCCCAAAGGGGGAGGCTATGCAGAAGCTGGCGCTTTTTGAAGCGAAGCATTATACGGCGAAAGCAAGACTGCTGCGGGAGCTGATTGAGGAAGAACGCATCGACTATGCACTTGTGACACAGAAACTGAATGTGTCAGCGGCAACGATAAGAGGAATGTCGGAACAGGGAATTGTCGTGATCGAGACGACGACGAGTTACCGGAATCCGGTGGAGCATCTGGCACAGAAGGAATACCGGCTGAAACTGAACGAGGAGCAGCAGCGGGTAGTGGATACGGTGACGCATGACTGGGACGAAGGAAGAAGGCAGACGTATCTGCTCAAGGGTGTGACAGGAAGCGGCAAGACGGAAGTGTATATGGAACTGATCGCGCATGTGCTCGCAGAGGGGCGGCAGGTGATCGTGCTGATTCCGGAGATCGCGCTCACCTATCAGACGGTGATGCGGTTCTACAACCGGTTTGGTGACCGTGTGTCCATCATGAATTCCAGATTGTCGCAGGGTGAGCGGTATGATCAGTTCGAGCGGGCAAAGTCGGGAGACATCGATATCATGATCGGACCGCGATCGGCGCTTTTTACCCCGTTTGAGAGGCTGGGGCTGATCATCATTGACGAGGAACATGAGACTTCTTATAAGAGCGAAAATGCGCCGCGTTATCATGCAAGAGAGGTTGCAATCGAGCGGGCGAGAATGAACCAGGCGAGTGTTGTGCTCGGATCGGCAACGCCTTCCGTGGAGAGCTATTACCAGGCGAAAAACGGCAATTACAAGCTGCTGGAGTTGAATAAGCGGGTCAAGGATCAGAAGCTTCCGGAGTGTGAAGTCGTTGATCTGCGGGAAGAATTAAAAGAAGGAAACCGGTCCATCTTAAGTACGAGACTGCAGGAACTGATGGAAGAAAGGCTGGAAAAAGGCGAGCAGACCATGCTTTTTCTCAATCGAAGAGGCGTATCCGGATTTATTTCATGCAGAGCTTGCGGATATGTGGTAAAATGTCCTCATTGCGATGTATCACTCAGTCAGCATGCAGGGGGCAGGATGGTCTGCCACTATTGCGGTTACGAAGAACCGCAGCCGAAGGTGTGTCCGTCGTGCGGAAGTAAATATCTCGGTGGATTTAAAGCGGGAACGCAGAAGATCGAGGAACTGGTGAAGAAACGTTTTCCGCAGGCGAGCGTGCTGCGTATGGATTATGATACGACGCGAACGAAGGATTCGTACGAGAAGATCCTGCAGGCATTTGCAAACCGGGAGGCGGATATCCTGATCGGAACGCAGATGATCGTCAAGGGACATGACTTTGCAAATGTGACACTTGTCGGTGTGCTTGCAGCGGATATGTCACTGAAAGTGGCGGATTTCCACGCATCGGAGCGGACGTTCCAGCTTCTGACGCAGGCTGTGGGACGTGCGGGACGAGGTGAGAAGCCGGGACAGGCGATCATTCAGACGTATGACCCGGAGCATTTCGCGATCCAGACGGCGAAGGTGCAGGATTATGAGGCATTTTACGAGCAGGAGATCGCGTACAGGGGGATGCTCTCCTATCCGCCGGTGTCCAATCTTCTGGTCGTGCATGTGATGGGCGGGCAGGAGCCGCTCGTTGCGCGTACTGCGAACCTGATCGCGGAAAAACTGAAGTCGGCAATCACAAAAAGCGGCAGGCGCGTGCTTGTGGCCCTGCCGATGCGTCGGTGGCGAAAGTGAATGACGTATATCGCAAGATGGTTTATATGAAGGCGGCGGATTACGGAACGCTTGTGGCGCTTAAGGATGCGCTCGAGCAGTTTGGAAAGAAGACGAACGCTTTCGCAAAAGTAACGATTCAATTTGATTTCAATCCGGCAAGCGGATTTTAGGAGGTAAAAATTATGGCACTTAGAACAATCAGAACACAGGGAGATGAGGTACTTGAGAAGGTCTGCCGTCCGATCGCGGAGGTGACACCGAGAATCCGCACACTGGCAGAGGATATGGTCGAGACCATGTATGAGGCGAACGGAGTCGGACTTGCGGCACCGCAGGTCGGCATCTTAAAGAGACTTGTTGTGATCGATGTCGGGGAAGGTCCTTATATCATGATCAATCCTGAAATCATCGAGAGCTCCGGGGAACAGACCGGGGACGAGGGATGCTTAAGCATTCCGGGTAAGGCTGGAATTGTGACAAGACCGAATTATGTCAAGGCAAAATATTATGATTTAGATATGAACGAGTGCATGGTTGAGGGAACGGAGCTTTTTGCCCGCGCGATGTGCCATGAGTTCGATCACTTAGACGGACATCTGTATGTAGAAAAAGTTGAGGGACCGCTGCATGAGGTCACCTATGAAGAAGAGGGTGCAGACGAATAATGAAAGTAATATTTATGGGAACACCGGATTTCGCGGTGGGGACATTGGAAGAGATCATTCGTGCGGGACACGAGGTTGTGCTTGTTGTCACGCAGCCGGATAAGCCGAAGGGACGCGGCAAAGAAATGCAGTTTCCTCCGGTCAAGGAGTGTGCTTTCGCACATGATATCGAAGTATTTCAGCCGAAACGTATAAGAGACGATGCGAATGTGGAATACTTAAAGAAGTATGATGCGGACATCATTATTGTGGCTGCATTCGGGCAGATTTTGCCGAAGAGTATTCTGGATATGCCTCGTTTTGGATGTGTGAATGTGCATGCATCGCTGCTTCCAAAGTATCGTGGTGCGGCA
>OMGK01001253.1_pt1 | contig 14590 bp, 10 predicted proteins | sample 1645881 | NCBI WGS metagenome assembly OMGK01 (sample SAMN00849303, study PRJEB25192) | human gut metagenome
GCTCAGTAGGAACATCGACTTGATCGCGACGACCTCGTCGTATTCCTCCTGCGAGACCTGCACGTCGGCGTTGAGCGCCTTGAGGTCGGTCTTGAGCACCTCGAGCGCCTCATCTGCGCTCTGGGCGCGGCCCTCGCGCAGGATGCGGATCATGCGCGTGAGCACGACAGGGTGCGCATAGCGCGCCGGCAGCGGAAAATCGTCCGGCAGGACGTGGGCAAGGTTGGCCTGTGCCTCTTCCCAGGCGCGGGCGACGGCCTTTTTGTTGTTCTTCGCCGTGGGCAGCACGTGCGCGCCGGAAAAGAAGAAGATTGCCGCAAAGCCGAAGAGGGCGAAATACATGCCGAAATCTCCGCCGTTGCGCCACGAGATGATGCCGTACACCAGCGCCGCTGCGCCCGCCAGCACGATGGCCAGCGCGACCCAGCGGTAGGCGGGGTTCGTATGCTGGTTCACACGCTTGGCTCTGGCTGCCTTGGAGAGCCGGTCTGTCAGCTCGGGGTAGCCGGAGAGGAACTTCTGCGCCTTTTCCAGCTCTTCTTTCGCGCTCTGCGCGTCGCTCGTCAGCTCGGAAAGATAGCGCGCAGCCTCTTCCTTTGCCTTCTGCTCCAAGCGCTGCTCGCCGCCTTCGCTCAGCGTCGGGATCTCGGGATGCACTTCCCCGATATAGGCGAGCATCGCGTCCACGTCTTCCTCGCGCTTGAAGGTACACTGCTTTTCCTTCCCGCCGTCATACTGCACCACGAGATAGGGGATCGCGCCGAACACGCCCTTGCCCGAAAAGCCGCCCTGGCTCATCGCCACGCGCTTGAAGACGCGGCGCACCGACGAAAAGGCGACATAGTAGCGCCGGTCGATAAAATAGCTATTCAAAAACAGCGCCTCTTTCCCCACGCCGCAGGGGCCGAAACGCTTGCAGGACTTCTTGTCCGCGGCGACAGCTTCGGCGTTGAGACTCGTTTCGCCAAGGCGCACAGGTGCAAAAATCATAAAGCTCCTCCAAAATTTGAAAAAAGCGGTGGGAGAGCATTCTCCCACCGCTCTACGAATAGTTTACTTGTGCAGGGTCTCGTAGTGAGGCTGGGTGTGGCGCTTCTTGATGGTGTACAGGAAGATGCCAAGGAACACGATAGCGGCGATGATACCGACGGGGTAAGCGAGCGCAGTGTTGTAAACGGTAGCGCCGTCAGCAGTCTTGGTATTCAGGAACTGGCCAAGGCACTCGTTGCCCAGCAGGAAGTACGTCACGGACACAGCGCTCATGAAGGTAGCGGGAACAGCGGTGATCCAGTAGTTCTTCTTATCATAGAAGAGGTACATGGAAGCGGCCCACAGAACGATCATGGCGAGGGTCTGGTTCGTCCAGCTGAAGTAACGCCAAATGATGGTGTAGTCGATCTTGCCGAGGGCGTTGCCGATGCCGAGGATCGCGCCGATGCCGAGGACGGGCACGCAGAGGATCAGACGGTTCTTCCAGCTCTTCTGCTCCATGTGGAACCAGTCGGCCAGAACAAGACGGGCAGAACGGAACGCGGTATCGCCGGAGGTGATGGGGCAGGCGATAACGCCGAGCATGGCGAGCGCAATGCCCACGCCGCCCATGGTCTTGGAGCAGACATCGTAAACAGCGGTGGAACCGCCGCCGCCGAGAGCGAGGAGCTCTTCGCCGGTGTAGAGAGCGCAGCCGGCAGCAGCCCAGATCAGAGCGATGATACCCTCAGAGACCATTGCGCCGTAGAAGACGAAGTGGCCCTGCTTCTCGCTCTTCATGCAGCGAGCCATCAGGGGGCTCTGCGTGGCATGGAAGCCGGAGATCGCGCCGCAGGCGACGGTGATGAACATGAAGCTCCAGATCGGAGTGCCCTGCGGGTGGAGGTTGGCGAAGTTGTTCCAGATCTCGGGGATCTCATAGCCCTTGGTGAAGATACCCAGAGCCACGCCGAGCGCCATAATGATCAGGCAGATACCGAACAGGGGGTAAATCTTACCGATGATCTTGTCGATGGACAGGAACGTTGCGATGAAGTAGTAGATCAGGATCAGGACCAGCCAGAACAGCTTGCTGGCCACAATGCCGGTGCTGCCGCCGTTGGTGAACAGCAGCTGGATCAGACCGGCAGGGCCGACCGCAAAGACCGTACCGACCATGACGAGCAGCACCACGCTGAACACGCGCATGACGTTCTTCATCGCGCCGCCGAGGTAGATACCGGAGATCTCGGAGATGGAAGCGCCTTCATTACGCTCGCTCATCATACCGGAGAAATAGTCGTGGACCGCACCGGCAAAAATCGTACCGAAGGTGATCCACAGGAAAACCACAGGGCCCCACAGAGCGCCGCTCAAAGCGCCGAAGATGGGGCCGAGACCCGCGATGTTCAGAAGCTGGATCATAAACAGCTTCCACTGCGGCAGAACCATGTAGTCCACGCCATCGTTGATCTTGACAGCCGGCGTTTCACGGTCGTCAGGGCCGAAGGTCTTTTCGACGATGCCACCGTAAACGAAGTAGCCGCCGATCAGCAATGCGAGGCAGATCAGAAAGCTAAACATTTTTCTCCTCCTATTTTTTCACAAATGTTTGCCTTGCAGGAGAATTTCCCCTGCGTTTCGCCTGATTATAATAATTTTTTGGAGAAAAAAGTCAATCGTCAAAATGAACAAATTTTGAATGAATATTATTTCATTCGAGCTGGATATTTGTTTTTCCCTTATGCGCGGATGACCTGCTCGATGGCCGCTAAAAGCTCGTCGTAGCCCTCAAAAGCGGGCAGATGCGGGTAGTCGTGCTTGATCTTTTCCGTCGTGCGGAACAGGAAGCCCGCCTTGGACGCTTCGATCATTTCGAGGTCGTTGTAGCTGTCGCCGCTGGCGATGGTCTCAAAGCCGATGGACTGAAGGCCGCGCACGGTCGTAAGCTTGGAATGCTCGCATCTCATCTTGATGCCGCTGATGAATCCGTCGGCGTCCACCTCGAGAGAGTTGCAGAAAATGGTCGGCCAGCCGAGTTTTTTCATCAGCGGTTGTGCAAATTCCTCAAAGGTGTCGCTCAAAATGATGGCCTGCGTCTCAGATCTCAGCTTGTCGAGGAATTCTTTCGCCCCCGGCAGCGGGTCGATGCGCGCGATCGTCTCCTGAATTTCCTTGAGTCCCAGGCCGTGCTCGCGGAGCACGCCCAGGCGCCATTTCATCAGCTTGTCGTAGTCCGGCTCGTCGCGCGTGGTGCGCGTCAGCTCGGGAATGCCGCTCTCGCGGGCAAATTCGATCCAAATTTCGGGGACGAGCACGCCCTCCATATCAAGGCAGGTAATATACATGTTTATTCTCCTTTATCACTTTTCCGCCGCGGCCTTGCCGAGCACGTAGTCGAGCATCTCGCCGCGGTCGATCACGTCGCGGTGACGCACCGCGCGGGAGCGTAGGTCGGCAAGATTCTTCGGCACGGGCACGCCCGTGACCTTGTGGAGCTGCTCCATCACGTCGAACTCGTCGCCCTCGGCCTTTTCGCCGATGCCCTCGAGCACGGCGGCGGGGAATTTATAAGGAGAGGCAGTGGAGAGCACGACGACGGCATTGTGCTCGGGGTTTGCCTGCTTGTACTGCTGCGCCGCGTCCCAGGCGACCGCCGTGTGCGTGTCGCAGAGGTAATGGTCGTCCTTCCAGACCTTGCCGATGGCGGTTTTCGCACCCTCGTCGTCGCAGAAGCCTGCCCAGAAGAGCTCGTGCAGCTTTTCGAGCATGTCCGCGGGCACCTCGTACTCACCGTTTTCGCTGAGCTGCTTCATTAAATCCGCGATGAGCTTGTCGTCGCCGGAGAGGAGATAGAGCAGGCGCTCCAAGTTGCTGGAGACGAGAATGTCCATTGAGGGGGACACTGTCTTGTAGAAGGGGCGGCGGCGGTCATAGCGGCCCGTGCGCAGGAAGTCGGTCAGCACATTGTTGGCGTTGGACGCGCACACGAGCTTGCCGACGGGAAGGCCCATCTCCTTGGCAAAGTAGCCCGCGAGGATATCGCCGAAGTTGCCGGTCGGCACGACGTAGTCGACCTTGTCGCCCGGCTGGATGCGGCCCGCCTGCACGAGGTCGGCGTACGCTCTATAATAATAGACGACCTGCGGGGCGAGGCGGCCGATGTTGATGGAGTTGGCCGAGGACAGGCGAACGCCCTTACCCTCGAGCAGCTGATCCTTGCTGACGGCGGAGAAGATTTTCTTCACGCCGGTCTGCGCATCGTCGAAGTTGCCGCGTACCGCGCACACGCAGACGTTTTCGCCCGCCTGCGTCGCCATCTGCGCCTGCTGCACGGCGCTCACGCCGCCGTGGGGGTAGAAGACGATGATCTTCGTACCCGGCACATCGCAGAAGCCCTCCATCGCCGCCTTGCCGGTGTCGCCGGACGTGGCGGTCAGGATCATGATCTCGTCGTCCACACCGAGCTTTTCTTTCGACGCGGTCATCAGGCGCGGCAGCATCGAGAGCGCCACATCCTTAAAAGCGCTCGTCGGCCCGCGGAAAAGCTCGAGGATGAAGTCCTCACCGACGGGGACGGTCGGGGTCAGGTGGTCGGTCTCAAACTTGCCGGTATAGCCGTCGTGGACGAGTTTTGCCATCTCCGCTTCTGAAAAGTCGGGCAGGAGCTTGGATAAGATCTTCGTCGACATGGACATCGTGTCCATATTTAATACAGTAGTATAGTCGAACTTGACCTCGTCAAACGACGGCATCGTGTAGAGGCCGCCGTCGGGGGCAAGGCCGTTTAAGATGGCCTGCGCGCTGCTGGCCTTTAAATTTTTGTCACGGGTGCTCTGATACTGCATGGATGTTTCCTCCTGTATCTCACGGGAAAAGTTTTTTTGTTTTCCCTATTGTATTTTCACAAACGCTATGTTATATTGTTTCCATCAAAAAGTCAAGTGTTTTTCTTACGCGGACAGTTTCGGCGTAAGTCACAAATTCGTCCGCACTTGACGGAGTATCCAAAAAAGAAAGAAGGTCATTCCCCGTGAATATTGCGCTGCTGGGCTTCGGCACCGTCGGTTCCCATTTTTATAAGCTGTGCGAGGGGCGAACCGATCTGCATGTTGCAGCTGTTCTCTCCCGCCGTCCCCGCCCGGAGCTCACATGCACCGTGACCGCCGATTACGACGAGATCGTGCGTGATCCCTCGATTGATATTGTGGTGGAAGTCATGGGCGGCATCGAGCCGGCGTACAGCTACCTCTGCGCGGCCATGCGTGCGGGCAAGCACGTCGTCACCGCGAACAAGCAGCTCATGTGCGCCCACTTTGAAGAGCTCACCTCCCTTGCAAAAGAAAAAGGCGTGGCGCTGCGCTGCACTGCCGCCGCGGGCGGCGGCATCCCCTGGCTCACCTCCCTCTCCCGCGCGTCTGAGCTTGATGAGATCAAGGCTGTCGAGGGCATTCTGAACGGCACAACGAATTACATGCTTTCCGCCATGACGAATTCCGGCGCGGATTACGCGCCCGCGCTCCGCAAGGCGCAGGAGCTCGGCTACGCCGAGGCCGACCCCACCGCGGATGTTGAGGGTCTGGACGCGCGCCGCAAGATCGTCCTCTCCGCCGACCTTGCCTTCGGCGTGAACATCAGGGAAGAGGACATCCCCTGTGTCGGTATCTCGTCCATCACCGCGGGCGACATCGCCAAGGCGAAGGACGAGGGCCTGACCTACAAGCTCATTGCCCGAGCGGAGAAAAACGGCCGTGCCGTGGCCGCGTTCGTCTGCCCGACGCTTTTCCCCTCCTCCGCGCCCGAGGCGCACACCGACGGCACCGGCAACCTCGTCACGCTGTTCTCATCGCGTTTTGGCAAGCAGAGCTTTTCCGGCGCTTGCGCAGAAGCGGAAAAAATAGTATAATAAAAACACCCAGGCGGCTGCCGCAGCTTCTATGCTGACTCCTTCACCCCCTGCTCGGTGAACCTCTCCGGCACGCAGTGCAAGTGGCTGTTCCGCTGCATGGGCGAATACTTTACCCGCGAGTGCAGCGCCCGCGAGGCGTTCGACGCCTATGAATCTTACCGAAAGGACGACCCGCACGCGCTGCTTGCGCGCTACGCGGCCGAAGAGGAATAAACTCCATGCTCAAAGTTTTGAAATTCGGCGGTTCGTCGCTTGCCGACGCCCGCCAGTTCGCCAAGGTCAAGTCCATCGTGGAAGCCGACCCCGCCCGCCGCGTGGTCATCGTCTCCGCGCCGGGCAAGCGCTTCTCCGGCGACCATAAGATCACCGATCTTCTCTATCTCTGCGCCGCGCACATCAAATACGGCGTTTCGTGCGAGGACATCTTCGCCATGATCCGTGACCGCTACAACGAAATCATCGCCGAGTGCAGCCTGCACATCAGCCTCGACAAAGAGTTCGACGCGCTGTGGGACAAGATGAAAAATGGCATCAGTCAGGATGAGCTCGCCTCGCGCGGCGAATACTTCTCCGCACGGCTGATGGCCGAATACCTCGGCTATGAGTTCGTCGACGCGGCCCGCTGGATCAAGTTCAAGTTCGACGGCACCGTCGATCAGGACGCATCCTACGCGGCGCTGCGCTCCCTCGCCGGGGACCGCAGGGTCGTCATCCCCGGTTTCTATGGCGTGATGCCCGACGGGCACATCCGCACGTTCTCCCGCGGCGGCAGCGACATCCCCGGCGCGCTCGCGGCGGCGGCGCTCGGCGCGGACGTGTATGAGAACTGGACGGACGTCTCCGGCATCCTGATGGCCGACCCGCGCATCGTCGACGATCCCGAGCCCATCCGCCGCGTGACCTACAGCGAGCTGCGCGAGCTGAGCTACATCGGCGCGCAGGTCCTGCACGAGGGCACGATCTTCCCCGTGCGCGAGAAAAACATCCCGCTCAACATCCGCAATACCAACGCGCCCGACCATCCCGGCACGATGATCTTGGAGTCCATCGGCGACGAGATGGAAGAGGGCGGCTTCATCACCGGCATCGCCGGCAAGAAGGGCTTTTCCATCATCACCATCGCCAAGACCGGCATGTCGAGCGAACCGGGCTCTCTCCTGAAAATTCTCAACGTGCTCGCCAAGCACGAGGTCAACGTCGAGTACCTCCCGTCCGGCATCGACAACGTCTCGCTCGTCGTCTCGTCCGACAAGGTGTCCCGCTCGCTCTACGAAATGCTGGGCGAGCTGCAAAAAGAGGTGCAGCCGAATAAGATAACCGTAACGGAGCATATCGCCATCGTCGCCGCCGTCGGCCGCAAGATGGCGTACCGTCCCGGCGTTTCCGGTAAGATTTTCGCCAAGCTCGGCGAAAACGGCGTGAACATCCGCATGATCACGCAGGGCCCCGAAGAGCTCAACATCATCGTGGGCGTGGAAGAAAAAGATTTCGAACAGGCCATCCGTGTCCTGTACAATAGTTTTGTGAAGGAGAATGTAGTGTAATGAAACAGGTCAATGTCGGCATTCTCGGCGCCACCGGCGCCGTCGGTCAGGAAATGATCAAAATTCTCGAAGAGCGCAACTTCCCCGTTGCGTCCCTTCGTCCCATCGCAAGCGCCAGAAGCGCGGGCAGCAAAATCATGTTCCGCGGTCAGGAGTGCACCATCGTCGAGGCGTCTGACGACGCGTTTGAGGGCCTTGATATCGTCCTCGGCGCGGCCGAGAACGACATCGCCGAGCGTTTTGCTCCCTCGATCGTCAAGGCGGGCGCGGTGTTCGTCGACAATTCGAGCGCATTCCGCCTCGACCCCAACGTCCCCCTCGTCATCCCCGAGATCAACCCCGAGGACGTGAAGTGGCACAAGGGCATCATCTCGAACCCCAACTGCACCACCATCGTGACCCTCGTGGCCATTAACGCCCTCGCCAAGGAGAGCCCCATCGAGACGATCATCGCCTCTTCCTACCAGGCCGTCAGCGGCGCGGGCAAGGGCGGCATCGACGAGCTCAACAATGAGGTCAAGGCCCTTTCCGAGGGCAAGCACCTTGAGCCCAAGGTCTTCCAGTATCAGATCGCGTACAACATCATCCCCCAGATCGGCGGCGAGGCCTTTGAGGGCTACACCAGCGAGGAGATGAAGATGCAGAACGAGGGCCGCAAGATCCTCCACCTGCCCGAGATGAAGGTCAGCTGCACCTGCGCGCGCGTGCCCGTCATCCGCAGCCACAGCGTATCCGTCGTGCTGCGCACGAAGGAGAAGATCAGCGTCGAGCGTGCCAAGGAGCTCATCGCAAACGCCCCGGGCTGCAAGCTCGTCGACGACCTCAAGAACAAGGTCTACCCCATGCCGCTCGACACGTCCGATCAGGACATCGTCTATGTCGGCCGCATTCGTGAGGACCTGACCGACGAGCGCGGTCTGAACCTCTGGTGCTGCGGCGACCAGGTCCGCAAGGGCGCTGCCACCAACACCATCCAGATCGCGGAGCTGCTGCTCAAGTAAGGCTTTTTTAGCCACAGATCGTTCCCCGTTTTCTGCCGCATAGCGGCGGAAAACGGGGAATTTTTTCGTTTCTGCACAGAAACGCCGATTTTGGCCCGCATTTTGCTATAAGCCGCTCATAAAGTGGTACAGGCACGTCATAAGCTGAACGTTAAGAGAGCTATTCTCTGATCCTTTGGCTGTTTTGTCAATGATCGGTGCACATTTCTTGTGTGTTTTCCCCATTTTTACCACAAACGGCAAGTTTCATTTGACTTTGCCCGCTGTGGGGACTATGCTGTAAGCAAGGATTGGAAACGTTACCGGTAAGGTTTCCGGAATCATCGCAGGGGGCGCGTCGGCATGACCATCAAGGATATTGCAAAGCTCGCAGACGTGAGCGTCAGCACCGTCTCCCGCGTGCTCAACGACCGTCCGGACGTGAGTGAGGATTCCCGCAGACGGGTCCGCGCCGTCATCGAGGCGCACCGGTATGTGCCGAACAACAGCGCGCGCGACCTCGTCAAGATCCGCTCCGACGCGGTCGGCCTCGTGGTGCGCGGCGTGCAGAACCCCTTCTACACCGACATCATCCACGCCATCGAGCAGAAGCTCGACGCCTCGGGCTACACGATGGTCATGCGCCAGATCCCATCGGGCGACGACGAGATTCAGTGCGGTGCGGTGATGGAAAAGGAAAAGCGCCTGCGCGGCATTATCTTCCTCGGCGGGCGCAGCGATTATTCGCCCGAAGAGGTTTCGCTTCTCGGCGTGCCCTATGTCTGCTGCTCCTACACCAACTCCTACGGCACGCTTCCGCCGGAATCGTACTCCTCCGTCTCCATCGCCGACGAGCAGGAGGCCTACCGCGCGGTCAGCGAGCTTTACAAAAACGGTCACCGCCGCATCGCCGTGCTGACCGCCGCCCCCGACGACAGTTCGATCTCCCAGCTCCGTTACCTTGGCTATCAGCGCGCGCTGCGCGACTTCGGCTTAACAGAGCATCCGGAAAACCTGATCTGCGCCGAAGATTTCACCATTGCCAACGCCTATGCCGCCATGCAAAAGCGTCTGCGCTCCCCCGCCGATTTTACGGCTGTCTTCGCCATTGCGGACGACATGGCCATTGGCGCGATGCGCGCCCTGCGCGAAAGCGGCCGCTCCATCCCCGGGGACTGCTCCGTCATCGCCATCGACGGCATCAGCGTCTCGGAATACATTCATCCCATGCTCACCACCCTCTGCCAGCCCATGACCGCCATGGGAGAGGCGAGCGTCGAGATCCTGCTCGACATTATCGAGGGACGCGGCGTTCATCGCCATGTCACTCTGCCGACCGCGCTGCGCGAGGGTGCGTCCGTGCGGCAGCTCAAGCACTGATTTTCCCGCGGGAACCGCGTGAAAATAAATTTGAAAAGGAGTATTGATGAAATGAAAAAGTATCTTGCAATGATCCTTGCTCTTGTCATGGCGCTTTCTCTCGTCGCCTGCGGCGATAAGAAGGATGACTCCACTGACAACAGCGACGGCGATACCGCCTCCGGCCGCGTCTACTGGCTGAACTTCAAGCCCGAAGCCGACGAGACCCTGCAGAAGGTCGCCGCCATGTACACCGAGAAGACCGGCGTGCCCGTCACCGTCGTGACCGCCGCTTCCGGCACCTACAACGAGACCCTGACCGCCGAGATGGACAAGTCCGCTCCCCCGACGCTGTTCGTCGTGGGCAACCAGGCCGCTGTCGACACCTGGGGCGACTACTGCTATGACCTGAGCGGCACCGCCGTTGCCAACGAGCTCAACACCGACGCCTACAACCTCTATGACGCCGACGGCAAGCTCTGCTCCATCGGCTACTGCTACGAGTGCTACGGCATCATCGTCAACGAAGATCTGCTCGAAAAGGCCGGCTACACGCTTGGCGACATCACGAACTTTGAGACTCTCAAGGCCGTCGCTGAGGACATCCACGCTCGTGCTTCCGAGCTCGGCTTCGACGCCTTCACCTCCTCTTCCATGAGCGACGATTCCAGCTGGCGCTTCACCGGCCACCTCGCGAACCTCGAGTATTACTACGAGTCCGTGGACGATCCCGACGCCTGGAAGGAATGCCCGTCTTCCATCAAGGGTACCTACATGCAGAACTACAAGAACCTGTGGGATCTGTACATCAACAACAGCGCCGTGAATCCTGCTGATCTCGCTGCCGGCGGCTTTGACGCGGCGGACGAGTTCGGCAAGGAGCAGGCCGTGTTCTATCAGAACGGCTCCTGGGAGTGGGCCAAGCTCACCGGTACCGGCGACGGTCAGTACGGTCTTGACAACCTGTCCATGATCCCGTTCTACTGCGGTGTTGCGGGCGAAGAGAACGCGGGTCTCAACTGCGGCACCGAGAACTGCTGGGCTGTCAACGCCAAGGCTTCCGAGGAAGACATTCAGGCTACGCTCGAATTCATGAACTGGATGGTCACCGATCCCGAGGTCTCCCGTATGCTGGTCGATGAATTCGCCGCCATGCCCTATAAGCAGGCTGCCGAATCCACCAACGGCTTCCTCGCCGACGCCAACGACTACACCACCAATGGCAACTACATCATGCCCTGGGTCACCAACTTCCAGCCGAACGTTGATGCTTACCGCGCTGCGCTCGTCTCCGCGATGAACCAGTACGACGCCGACCAGAGCGATGCCAACTGGGAGCTCGTCAAGACCGCGTTTGTCGACGGCTGGGCCACGCAGTACGCTGCCGCCAACGGCTAAGCCGCTTTTAAAAAAGCAAGCGCATCTGAAAAGCACAAATGAGAGGGGCGGGCGATTTCGCCCGTCCCTCCCTGCATATCACGGCGAGCGCCGCATGAAGCGCCCGCCGTGCAGAAACAAAAGCAATATTCTATCTTTGGCTGGGAGTTGATCGAATTGAAACATAAGCACAGCAACGCTGCGGTCAACAGCTCGATGATCCGCCGCCCGATCCGCCGCTGGTTCCCGCTCTTTATGGGGCCGATGGTCTGCGCGTTCATCATCGGCTTTGTCTATCCGTTCTGCAAGGGCATCTATCTCTCCTTCTGCAAATTCAAGGTCACGAGCGACGCGCATTTTGTCGGCCTTGAAAACTACCGCCGCGCGTTCCAGGATGCGAGCTTTGTGCATTCGTTCTGGTTCACGGCGCTGTTTGCCGTCATATCGCTCGTGCTCATCAACGTGCTGGCCTTTGCGGTGGCCTACGCGCTCACGCAGGGCATCAAGGGCAGCAACCTGTACCGCACGGTGTTCTTCATGCCGAACCTCATCGGCGGCATCGTGCTCGGCTACATCTGGTCGATGATCTTCGACGGCATCCTCTCGCGCTACGGCACGTCGATCCTGCTCAATACGAAGCTCGGCTTCTGGGGGCTCATCATCCTGATGTGCTGGCAGCAGATCGGCTACATGATGATCATTTACATCGCGGGCCTGCAGGCCGTGCCCGAGGACATGCTCGAGGCCGCGAAGATCGACGGCGCGAGCCGCTGGCAGACGCTTTGGAAAGTCACGATCCCGAATGTGATGCCCTCCATCACCATCTGCACGTTCCTCTCTCTTACGAATGGCTTCAAGCTCTTCGACCAGAACCTCGCCCTCACGGGCGGCCAGCCCTATACCATCCTGTCCGACGGCAGCTCGATCAAGACGACCGAAATGCTCGCGCTGAACATCCTCAACACGTTCTACGGGCAGAATGCCAACTCGCGCGGCACCGCGCAGGCCAAGGCCGTGCTGTTCTTCATCCTCGTCGCGACCATCGGTCTTCTCCAGCTCAGTGCCAACCGCAAAAAGGAGGTGCAGCAGTAATGAACAAGCACTCTCTTTCCGCAGAAACCCGCCGCAAGACGATCCTCTCCATCGTGCTCGGCGTCATCTGCGTCATCTATGTGCTGCCGGTCCTCACGGTGGTCATCAACTCCTTCAAGCTCAACACCTATGTCAAGACCGACACGTTCGCCTTCCCGAACGCGGAGAGCTTTGCCGGCTGGGCGAACTTCATCAAGGGCCTGACGTTCGGCAACTACCCGTTCTTAAAATCCGCCGGCTACAGCTTATTTATCACCATCGTCTCGACCGCGCTGATTTTGCTCTGCACGTCGATGGCCGCGTGGTACATCGCGCGTGTGGACAGCAAATTCTGCCGTATGGTCTATTATCTCTGCGTCTTTTCGATGGTCGTGCCGTTCCAGATGGTGATGTTCACACTGTCGAAGACGGCCGATACCCTCAAGCTCAATACCCCCTGGACCATCCCCATCATCTACCTCGGCTTTGGCGCGGGGCTTGCGATTTTCATGTTTGTCGGCTTTGTCAAATCCATCCCGCTTGAAATTGAGGAGGCGGCCGCCATCGACGGCTGCGGCCCGCTGCGCACGTACTTCTCCGTCGTGCTGCCGATGCTGCGGCCCACGATGATCTCTGTCGGCATTCTCGAGATCATGTGGGTGTGGAACGACTATCTGCTGCCCTATCTCGTGCTCGACCGCACGAAGTACATGACCATCCCCATCCACATCCAGTACCTCAAGGGCAGCTACGGCACCGTCGACCTCGGCGCGACGATGGCGCTGATCCTGCTGAGCATCATCCCTGTCATCGTGTTCTACCTGCTGTGCCAGAAGTACATCATCAAGGGCGTGGCCGCAGGCGCGGTAAAGGGTTAACGCCTTTCATCCTTCATTTTCCAGAAAGAAGTGGTTCCATTGATCGAACGTTCCTCCGGCATTCTGATGCCGATCTCGTCCCTTCCCTCGCCCCACGGCATCGGCACGATGGGCAAGGCCGCCTATGACTTTGCCGACTTTCTCGCCGCCGCGGGGCAGAAATACTGGCAGCTCTTGCCGCTCGGCCCGACGAGCTACGGCGACTCACCATATCAGAGCTTTTCGTCCTTTGCGGGTAACCCGTATTTCATCGACTTGGACTTGCTCGTCAAAGATAAGCTCCTGACGCGCGCGGAGGTCAACGCCTGCGACTGGGGCGACGATCCCCGCTATGTCGACTACGGCAAAATCTACGCGAGCCGCTTCACGCTGCTCGAAAAGGCCAAGACGCGCGGCTTTACGCGCGACCGCGAGGCCGTCGCGGCATTTGAGCGGGAAAATGAGCGCTGGCTGCCGAACTACGCCCTCTTCATGGCGCTCAAGCGCCACTTCGGCATGAAGTCTTGGACGGAATGGGACGACGAGGACATCCGCTGCCGCACAAGCAGCGAGGTCATCGAGCGCTACCGCGCCGAGCTGCGCGAGGATGTGGAGCTTTTCACTTACATTCAGTTTCTCTTCTTCCGCCAGTGGGAGGCACTCAAGGCGTACATCCACTCGCTCGGCATCCGCATCATCGGCGACCTGCCCATCTATGTGGCGATGGACTCCGCCGACGTGTGGGCAGAACCCGAAATGTTCCAGCTCGACGAGCACAACGTGCCCACCGAGGTCTCCGGCGTCCCGCCTGACTGCTTCAGCGAGGACGGGCAGCTCTGGGGCAACCCGCTCTACAACTACGAGGCCATGGCGAAGGACGGCTTCGGCTGGTGGATCCGCCGCATCGGCGGCGCGCAGAAGCTCTACGACGTCATCCGCATCGACCATTTCCGCGGCTTCGAGAGCTACTGGGCCATTCCCTACGGCGAGACGACCGCCAAAAACGGCCGCTGGGTCAAGGGCCCCGGCATGTCGCTCGTCGGCGTGCTGACCGGCTGGTTCCGCGACCTCGATTTCATCGCCGAGGACCTCGGCTATCCCTCGCCCGAGGTCGTGCAGCTGCTCTCCGATTCCGGTCTTCCCGGCATGAAGGTCCTCGAGTTTGCGTTCGACTCGCGCGACCCGAGCGACTACCTGCCGCATAGCTGCAACTTCAACAGCATTTGCTACACCGGCACGCACGACAACGCGCCCCTCGCCCTCTGGCGCACGGAGGCGGATAAGGCGGACATCGCGTTCGCGAAGAAGTACCTCGGTCTCAATGACGAGGAGGGCTTCAACGCCGGCATCATCCGCGGCGGCATGAGCTGCCAGAGCAGGTTGTTTGTCGCACAGATGCAGGACTATCTGGGCCTTGGCAAGGGCTGCCGCATGAACACCCCCGGCACGAGCAGCGGCAACTGGCAGTGGCGCATGCTGAGCGGCGAGTACGGCGATATGCCGGATGCCAAAGCACTGATGCCC
>OMGK01001255.1_pt1 | contig 14580 bp, 11 predicted proteins | sample 1645881 | NCBI WGS metagenome assembly OMGK01 (sample SAMN00849303, study PRJEB25192) | human gut metagenome
ATCGTTGATGGGGATGGCAAAGCCCAGACCCTCCACGCTCTGGCTGGCGTAGCTGGAATACTTGGCGGACACGATACCCACCACCTCGCCGTACTCGTTGAACAGCGGGCCGCCGGAGTTGCCGGGGTTGATGGCGGCGGTGACCTGGATCATGTTGAAGGGGGTGCCGTCCACGTCAATGGCCCGGTTCACGGAGGAAGCGATACCCTCGCTCATGGAGAAGGTCAGCTCACCCAGCGGGTTGCCGATGGCCAGCACGTGATCGCCCACGTTCAGGCTGTCGCTGTTGCCGAGGGTCACGTTGGGCAGATCGGTGGCCTCGATCTTGATGACGGCAATATCGTAGTCCTCGTCGCCGCCGATATACTGGGCGTCATAGCTGTCGCCATTATACAGTGTGACCTTCACGGTGTCCGCGTCGCCTACCACATGGTAGTTGGTCACGATGTAGCCGTCCGGCGTCAGGATGAAGCCGGAGCCGGCCCCGGCAGTCTGGGTGGTCTGGCCGAAGAAATTAGGGTCAGAGGTGGCTGTGATGTTGATGGACACCACGCTGTTGACGTTGGCGGCGTACAGCTCCGCGTCCGTCATGGGGTTCTTGCCGTCCACGGTCTTGAGCTGAATCTCCGTGGGCTTGCGGTTGGAGACGTTCACCTCCGTGGTCTCGCTGTTAGAGCTGTTGCTTACCAGATAAGCGGTGCCGCCGCCTACCAAACCGCCCAGCAGGGCGCACACCAGCGCCAGAGACGCGATCTTCAGGCCCAGACGGTTCTTGCCGTTCTTGTGGGGCGTCTGCCCGCCCTGAGGCTGGGACTGATACACCGGCTGGGAGTTCTGAGTCTGCTGCTCCTGCTGCTGACGGTAGCTGCCCAACTGCTCGTCCACGGTGGGCTGCTTGGCGTCATAGCGCTGACCTGGCTCGGTGCCGTCCTTGCGATAAGTATAGTGGTACAGATTCTGTTCATCGTTATACATAAGTCAAACCTCCTTGAAAAGCGGGCGCTGATCTGCGTTCCGCCGGGAACTTCCTTAACTTTGATTGTAGTATAGGACCGAAAACTTAAAACTGTCTGAAAAAAATTTTAAGCAAATGTGAACCTTATACATTTTTCTTTTTCCGTCCCTGTGGTACAATACAGCTATCAAAACAGGAGGTGCCGCCATGCTGCGCATCGAAAATCTGAAACTTTCCCCCGGCGGCGGTCCTTCCGCCCTGCGCAATGCCATTCTTCACATTTTGCGGATCCCCGAAAAGGACCTGTTGGCGCTGCACATTCTCCGCCGCAGCATCGACGCCCGGGAGGGCGTCCGCATGGTCTACACCGTGGAGGTCGAGGCGGCGGACGAAGCTGCCGTGCTCCGCCGCTGCCGGGACAAGCACGTTTCCAAGGCGGCCCCCCGGCCTGTCTATCAGCTCCCGGAGCCTGTGACCCCGCCGGAAGTACCGCCGGTGGTGGTGGGTGCGGGACCTGCGGGCCTGTTTGCCGCGCTGGTACTGGCACGGGCAGGCGCACGGCCCATTCTGTTGGAGCGGGGCCGCCGCGTGGAGGACCGCACTGCCGATGTGGAGCGCTTCTGGTCCACCGGAGAGCTGGACCTCACCAGCAACGTTCAGTTCGGAGAGGGCGGCGCCGGGGCCTTTTCCGACGGCAAGCTGAACACCGGCACTAAGGACCTCCGGCACCGCTTTATTCTGGAGGAGCTGGTCCGCTGCGGTGCGCCAAAGGAAATCCTCTATGACGCAAAACCCCATGTTGGTACCGACTATCTCCACATCGCCCTGAAAAACCTGCGGCGGGAGCTGCTGGACTTGGGTGCGGACATCCGGTTTGAAAGTCAGCTGACAGATTTAGACATCCGGGACGGTGCTTTGCGCGGTATCACCGTCACCGGCCCGGAGGGGACCTACACGCTGCCCTGCCGCCAGTTGATTCTCTGCCCCGGTCACTCCGCCCGGGACACCTTTGAGCTGCTCTACCGCCGGGGCGTCCCCATGGAGGCCAAGCCCTTCGCCGTGGGCGTCCGCATCGAGCAGCGGCAGTCCGATTGCGATGCTGCCCAATACAAACAGTATGCCGGACACCCCGGTCTGCCTGCCTCCACCTATAAACTGAGCTGCCATCTGCCCAATGGTCGGGGTGTGTTCTCCTTTTGCGTCTGCCCCGGCGGACAGGTGGTGGCCGCCGCGTCGGAGGAACACCGGGTGGTGACCAACGGCATGAGCGAATTTGCCCGTGACAAAGAGAACATCAACGGCGCGCTGCTGGTGAACGTCACCCCGGAGGATTTCGGCGGGGACCCCCCCTTGGCGGGTATCGCCTTCCAGCGGGATTTGGAAGCCGCCGCTTATCAGGCAGGACAAGGGAATTACCTTGCCCCCGCCCAGCGGGTGGAGGACTTCCTTGTCAAGCGTCCCTCCACAGGGCCGGGCCGGGTTATTCCCAGTTACCGCCCCGGCGTTACATGGACGAACCTCTGGGACTGCCTGCCGGACTTCGTGGCGGCGTCCATCACCGAGGCGCTGCCTATCCTGGGCCGGAAGCTGAAGGGCTATGACCAGAGCGACGCGGTGCTCACCGCCGTGGAAAGCCGCAGTTCTTCCCCGGTGCGTCTGCTGCGGAATAACGATCGCCAGTCCCCCATTCAGGGGCTTTACCCCTGCGGCGAGGGCGGCGGCTGGGCCGGGGGCATCCTCTCCGCGGCGGCGGATGGAATGCGCTGCGGAGAAGAAATCTGCAAGCTTCTGTAAAGTATATAACGATAACAGTATTCGGAGGTCAGCTATGAACAATTTTACTTTTTATGCTCCGACCATGTTTGCCTTTGGCCAGGGGGAAGCCAGCCGTGTGGGCACACTGGTCCGTCAGTTCGGCGGCAGCAAGGTCCTTCTGGTGGCAGGCGGCGGTTCCGTAAAGAAAAATGGAGCCTATGACGCTGTTGCCGTCTCTCTGAAGGAGGCCGGACTTCCCTGGTGCGAGCTATGGGGCGTTCAGGCCAATCCCCGCAGCGGCAAGGTGTATGAAGGTATCGAGCTCGCTCGGACAGAGGGGGCAGATTTCCTGCTGGCCATCGGCGGCGGCAGCGTCATCGACACCGCCAAGGCCATCGGCATGGGCATCCCCTATGACGGTGATTTCTGGGATTTCTTCACTGGAAAAGCCAAAATTGAACATACGCTTCCGGTTGGCACGGTGCTGACCATCTCCGCCGCCGGCAGCGAAGGCTCCGACAGCTGCGTCATCACGCAGGAGGACGGCAATCTGAAATGGGGCTGCCCCAAAACGGACCTCATCCGGCCCAAATTCTCCGTGTTGGACCCCACCTACACCTATTCCCTGCCGGATTATCAGTTGGCCTGCGGTGCGGTGGATATGCTGGCCCACCTGTGCGAGCGCTATTTCACCAACACGCCGGACGTAGCCCTCACCGACCGGCTGTGCGAGGCCGTGATGAAAACCATTGTGGACGCTGCCCCCAAGGCGCTGGCGGACCACAGTGACTACGCCTCCCATGCGGACCTCATGTGGGCGGGAATGCTGGCCCACAACAATTCCTGCGGCATCGGCCGGGATCAGGACTGGGCCAGCCACCAGATCGAGCACGAGCTGTCCGCCTTCTATGACTGCGCCCACGGCGCGGGGCTTGCGGTGGTGATGCCCGCCTGGATGGAATATGTCTGCGGCCATGATGTCATGCGTTTTGCCCGGTTCGCCGTCAACGTATTCGGTTGTGAAATGGATTTCGCCCATCCGGAGCGCACGGCGCAAGCTGGCATCCGCCGTCTGCGGGACTTCTTCCGCACTTTGGGTATGCCCGCCACGCTGGAGGAAGTAGGCGGCAGGGCGGAGGACATTCCTGCCATGGTAGCCCATCGGTGCGAAAAGCCCAACGGCTTCCCCTTCGGCGGCTTTGTCAAGATTCAGGAGGCGGATATGGAAGCGATCCTCCGCCGCTGCGCCAACTGACCGCGCCGCCGCAAATCTCACTTGGAACAGCAAAACTCCCCCAAGGAACGATTCCTTGGGGGAGTTTTTCGACGGTTTATTACTTTGCGTATTCGACACACTTCGTCTCGCGGATGAGATTGACCTTGATCTGGCCGGGATATTCCATCTCTTCCTCGATCTTCTTGGCCAGGTCGCGAGCCAGGATCACCATCTGATCCTCGTTGACCTGCTCGGGCTTCACCATGACCCGGACCTCACGGCCGGCCTGAATGGCATATGCCTTCTCAACACCCTGGAAGGAGGTGGCGATGCTCTCAAGCTGCTCCAGCCGCTTGATGTAGTTCTCCAGATTCTCGCGGCGGGCGCCGGGACGGGCGGCAGAGATCGCATCCGCCGCCTGCACGAGGCAGGCAACGATGGTCTGCGGCTCCACGTCGTTGTGGTGCGCCTGCACGGCATGGATGATGTCGTCCTTTTCGTGGTACTTGCGCAAAAATTCGACGCCGAGGGCGACGTGCGTACCCTCCATCTCGTGGTCGACGGCCTTGCCGATATCGTGCAGCAGGCCTGCGCGCTTGGCGGCGTAAACATCCGCGCCCAGCTCGGCAGCCATCATGCCCGCAAGGTGCGAGACCTCGATGGAGTGCTGCAGGACGTTCTGGCCGTAGCTCGTGCGGTAATGCAGGCGGCCGAGCATCTTCACAAGCTCGGGGTGCAGGCCGCGGATGCCGGTCTCCAGCACGGCGCGCTCGCCCTCAGACTTGATGATGGCGTCCACCTCGCGGCGGGCCTTGTTGACCATCTCTTCAATGTGCGTGGGATGGATGCGGCCGTCGGCGATGAGCTTTTCGAGCGCCAGGCGCGCAACTTCGCGGCGCACGGGCTCGAAGCACGAGACGGTGATCGCCTCGGGCGTGTCGTCGATGATGAGGTCGACGCCCGTGAGCGTTTCGATCGTGCGGATGTTGCGGCCTTCGCGGCCGATGATGCGGCCTTTCATCTCGTCATTGGGCAGGGGCACCACACTGACGGTGATCTCGGCAACATGGTCGGCAGCGCAGCGCTGGATGGCAGAGGCGACGATCTCGCGGGCGCGGGAATCGGCCTCGTCCTTGGCGCGCTGCTCCAGCTCCTTGATCTTGAGCGCGGTCTCGTGCGTCACTTCGCTCTCGACCTGCTCGATCAGGTACTTCTTGGCGTCTTCGGCAGTAAAACCGGAAATACGTTCGAGCATTTCGGTCTGGCTGCGCTTGATGATCTTGATTTCTTCGTTTTCCTTGTCCAGAGCGGCATGCTTCTGGTTGAGGGCCTCCTCGCGCTTTTCCAGCGCGTCGGTCTTGCGGTCGAGGTTCTCCTCCTTCTGCTGGAGCCGGCGCTCCTGCTTCTGCTGCTCGGCGCGGCGTTCCTTGACTTCCTTCTCGTATTCGTTTCTGGAGCGCAGGATATCTTCCTTTGCCTCCAACATGACTTCGCGTTTCTTGTTTTCAGCGCTCTTGATCGCTTCGTTGACAATACGAAGCGCCTCTTCATCGGCGTTGGAGATCTTCTCCTCGGCGCGTTTAGCGGCTCTCTTGCGAATCCAAATACCAAGAAGAATGCCAATGACGAGCGTCCCCACCGCGATAAGCGCAGCGTAGAGATAGCTGATCATGCGATTCCTCCTGTGTGCTGTTTTTTGATCGATGCGATTGATCTATCGTTGGGTTTTTGAATCATAAACGGGAGATTCCCCTTCTCTCCCCTCCATAAATCCAAAAAACATTGTAAACTTTTTATAACCAGCTGTCAAGGAAAAGTCGCGCCCGGAAAATATCGGAAACGGGCGAAGATCACACCGCGATGTAGGCCTGCGCCGCGTAGCCGAGCTGGTCGTTGTAGCCCACGGAGTACCAGCCCTGATAGCTCCCGTAGACCTGCACGCTCTCGCCGTTCGGGATGCTGCCGACCACTTCCCCGTCGATGCCGGGATAGCTTCGTAGGCGCAGCGCCGAGCCCTCCGTCGTGACGACGCCGGTGCGCACGAGCTGCGGGTAAATGAACGGCAGACCGAAATACTCCGTCAGTCCCCGCGCGATGGCCTGCGCCGCGGCGTCGAGGTTATTTTCGATCCAGCGCGCATCGTCGTAATTGTCGTGATAGCCGAGCTCGATAAGATTTGCGGGGTATCTGGGCCGCCGCACCTCGCCGAGCGTTGTGGTCGCCTGCGTCGTCACCTTTGCAGGCAGCGGGTAGACCATGCGCAGCTGCGCGGCGAAGAGTTCGGCAGCACGCTTTCCGTCGCTGCTCGTGGGATAGTAAAAGACGATGATGCCGCGGTTCTTCCCCGCCTGCTCCTCCCCCGAGGCGTTGGAGTGCAGGGCAAGGTAAAAGTCAAAGCCGCCGAGGCTGTTCGCCTGCGCGATGGACGAGGCCGCGGTCATCTCCGGCGTGTTGCGCACAAAGGAGATGGTGTTTGCGTAAAGGTACGGCTCGAGCGTGTCGGCCAGCAGATTCATCCAGTATTCCTCGCTGCCGCTGCCGTCGACATACGGGTTCCAATCCTGCGTGGAGGGACTCAAATAAATTCTGGGCATGTGCAAAACCTCCCGTCGTTTCCAGTCTATGCTTGAAAAAGCGGCGCACATGCAAAAAAAGAGACCGCCGAAGCGGTCTCTTTTTCATTAGCAGGATGCTTTGCGTTACACGGACGCAGCCGCCTTGTCCTTCTTGTTCTCGATACGCTGGAGAACGAGGACGGCGACCAGCACCGCAAGACCCGCAAGGTCAGTGACCGTGCCGGGGATGACCATCAGCAGGCCGCCGGCGACCAGCGCGATGCGGCTGATCCACTTCATATCGCGGATCAGGTAGCCCATCAGGCCGGAGGCGATAGACGCCATACCGAGGGTCGCGGAGATGACGATGGAGGCAACGCTCAGGAAGTTGACGTCGCTGCCAACGAAGATCAGGGCGTTATTGTAAGCAAAGATGTAGGGGATGATGAACGCCGCGATTGCGAGACGGGTCGCGTTCCAGGCGGTCTTCATCGGGGGAGCCTTGGCGATGGCGGAACCGGCGTAGGCAGCCAGCGCAACGGGCGGGGTGATGTCTGCGACGATACCGAAGTAGAAGCAGAACATGTGGGCAGCCATCAGGTTGAGACCCATGCCGGAGGCAAGGATCGGCGCGCAGGTGGTGGCCATGATGATGTAGTTCGCGGTGGTGGGAACGCCCATACCGAGCACGATGCAGCAGAGCATCGTCAGCACGAGAGCGATGATCAGGTGACCGTTGGACAGACCGACGATCGCGCCGATGAGCACCTGGCCGAGACCGGTCATGGTGACGACGCCGGCGATGATACCAGCCATACCGCAGGCGATACCGACGCTCAGGCAGTTCTTGCCGCCGTTTTCAAACGCGTCGATGATGGTGGGCAGGCTCTTGACGTTGGGCTTGCTGATGACATAGTTGATGACCATGAGCACAAGGGCAATGACGATGCAGAGCGTGCTGCCATTCTCACCCATGAAAGTGCCGGGCTGGAAGCTGCGGCTCATGAGGGTCATGAACAGAAGCGGGATCAGGGGAACCGCCATGATGAGCTTCTTCTTGCCCTCTTCACGGCTGATCATCGAAACGACAACGCAGTACAGCGTTGCATACACGGCGGCGGTGGCCATCGTAAAGCCGATCATGATCATGTAGACCAGAACGACCAGCGGGAGGATGAGGTAGATCTGCGGGAGCAGGAGCTTCCACTTGGGCAGTTCCTCGCGGGGAAGACCCTTGAGGCCGAGCTTCTTGGCCTTGAAGTGCACGCCAAGGAAGATGCCGAGGAAGTACAGGAATGCGGGCAGGATCGCACGCACGATGATCTTTGCATAGGGAACGCCGACCATTTCCGCCATCAGGAACGCCGCAGCGCCCATGATCGGGGGCATGATCTGACCGCCGGTGGAAGACGCAGCCTCGACCGCGCCGGCAAACTCCGGGGGATAACCGGTCTTCTTCATCATCGGGATGGTGACGGAACCGGTGGTAACGGTGTTACCGACGGAGGAACCGGAGACCATGCCGCAGAGGGCAGAGGAAACGACCGCGACCTTCGCCGGGCCGCCGCTCGCCCAACCGACCAGCGCGTTCGCGCAGTCGATGAAGAAGTTTGCGACACCCGTGGCCTCCAGGAAGGCGCCGAAGATGACGAACAGCGCAATGTAGGTCGAGCAGACGCCGATCGGGGTGCCGAGGATACCGGTCGTGGTGTAGAAGAGGTTATACATGACGGTCTTTAGGTCCTTGCCCGCGCCGAAGAAGGCGTAGAGCACGAACACCGCCGACACGCAGATGATCGGCATACCGACCACGCGGCGGCAGCACTCAACGAGGATCAAAGTGCCGATGATCGCAAAAACGATCAGAAGGGGAATCGAAACGCCGCCGATCTGCACGACAAAGACCTTCTGGATTCGCGTACCGGCAGACACGATTTTTTCAAGATTTAAGGGGTAGAAGAGGAAGCAGAACGCGCCGACTGCCGCCATGACGATATCGTACCAAGGCATGTAGTTGACCTTCTGAGAGCCCTTCTTGATGGGGTAGTAGATAAACACGAGAATGATGACCAGGCCGAGGAAGAGCGGACGGCGCGCACGCTCGTCCATCTTGATCCACATGTTCATCACGATCAGGAAAATGCCGAACAGTGCCGTAAGGACACGCAGAATCTTGCGGGGAGTCCCCTCCCAGACGCGCGTGTTCGACTCACGGTCGTACTTTTTCATGATCGCATCGACGTCTTCCATGGTGCCGACGTCGTTGTCGACTGCAACATTGTTGAGCTTTTCGTTTTCAGCCATGATGCAATTTCCTCCTAATTCTATTTGAGAGCGTCCGTGCGCTCAAACGAGCCAGAATTCGTAATTAAAACGCACAGGCGCGTTTTTTCCACACAAATCACGCAGACTGACATCCTCGCCGTTTACATTGAGTACATGGTCAGAGACCGTACCGACAATGTAGCCGACGTCTGTCCTGTCCTGATGGATGTTTCGGATGACCATTGCCCAGCCCTTGTAATCGGGGCGGTCCACATAGACCTTGTCAAGCGTTTCGCCGGGGTTGAGCTCCGTCTGCACGCCTGCGCCAAAGGAGCAATAGGTCGTCTCCTCCACATAGATCGTTTTGTTTTCGATCTCGTAGGTATCGGTCAGGGGGTATTTGTTCACGGAATGGATAAAGGTCACGGAAAAGCGGTCTCCCTCGCCCATTTTGTACCGGGCGTAGACCTCGCCGGTGTCGCGGTTGCGCAGGGTCAGATAGTAGCCGGAGCGAGGAAGAAGCACGGCGGCCGCTGCAATAATCGTTATTATTGCAGCGGCCGCAATTATGTATTTCCGCAGATGAGAATTCACGTCAATACACGGTAGCGATCCTGCTTACAGGACGCCGATTTCCTTGTAGTACTTCTCAGCACCGGGATGCATGGTGACGGTAGCACCGGCAGAGGCAGCCTCGGGATCGAGGAAGCCGAACTTGGCGTGGCCTTCGGTCAGAGCGTCCTTGTTGTCGAACATGGCCTTGACGAACTCATAAACGACATCTTCGCTCAGCTCTTCGGAGGCAACGAGAGTAGCCTGGATAGCGACGCAGGTGACATCGCCGGTCATGCCGGTATAGGTGGTGGAGGGCAGGTCGTCACGGATCAGGAACGGATAGGCCTCCTGAATGGCGGCGAGCTCTTCGTCAGTGAGGGAGATGAGGTTGAGGGTGTTGGTGGTGGCGTAGTCGACGATAGCAGTGGTGGGAGCACCGGCGACGGTGAAGGCGGCATCGATCTTGCCGTCCTTGAGCTGGTCAACGCCATCCTGGAAGGAGCCGTTCACCGCATTGACGTCGTCCTTGGTCAGACCCGCAGCGCCGAGCACCTGCCAGGCGTTGATCTCGGTACCGGAACCAACGTCACCGACGCAGATGGTCTTGCCCTTGAGGTCGGACACGGTGTTGATACCGGGCTTGGCAAGGATCTGAACGGTCTCGTTGTAGATACCGGCGACCCAAAGAGCGTTGGTCTCGGGAGCGCCGTCGAAGGAGTTGGTGCCCTCGTGCGCGTAGTTGATAACGTCGGACTGCAGAATGGCCATCTGAGCATCTCCGTCGGTGATCATGTTGACGTTCGCGACGGAAGCGCCGGTGGACTCAACAGAGAGCTTGGAAAGGGTCAGCTTGGAGTCGAGGACGGTCTTGAGAACGCCGCCGACAGCGTAGTAGGTACCGGAGGTACCGCCGGTCGCCAGAGTGATCGCAACGGGGGAGCTGGAATCGCCGTCGTTGTTCTGGCTGTCGTCCGTCTTCTCACCGCCGCAGGCGACCAGCGCGAAGACCATCGCGAGAGAGAGGATCAGAGCTAAAAACTTTTTCATACGCAATCTCCTTTTTGATTCTTCCGGCATTCACCGCTTCACCGGCACATGCTCCGCCGCGTGGGGGCGCTTCGGAGCACCTACGTTGGAGAAGCGTTGAATTCCGAAATTTACTTGCCTCTTTCAGGCGATCTCATTATAACCGAATGACAGGTCTATTGCAAGACGTTTTTACTTTTTTGGATATTTCGCCAAATTATCGTTGAATTCCGTCATCATTCGACCGATTATTTCGTTAAACATTTATCAGGTTTTCAAATTTTTCTTTAGGTATAAAAAATCAGGGCGGCGCTTTGCCGCCCTGATTCTATGAAAGGCTCAAATGCTAATTATGCAAAATCAGTATGCTATTATTTCTTTTCCTTGTTGTCCACGACCTGCTTGAGAAGCGCGGAGAACTCGTCCATGCTCATCGCGCCGAGGTCGCCGTCCGCGCGGTGGCGCGGGGAAACGGTGCCGTTCTCCATGTCGCGGTCGCCGACGACCACCATGTAGGGGACCTTCTCCATCTGCGCGTCGCGGATCTTGCGGCCGATCTTCTCGTTGCGGTAGTCGACCTCGACGCGGAAGCCCATGTCTTCGAGCTTCTTGGCCTGCTCGGCGCAGTAGTCGGCGGCGCGGTCGGTAACGGGCAGGAAGCGCACCTGCTCGGGCGCCATCCACGTCGGCAGCGCGCCGGCGTACTCCTCGATGAGGTAGGCGAGCGTGCGCTCGTAGCAGCCGAGAGACGTGCGGTGGATGATGTACGGCAGCTTCTTCTCGCCGTTTTCGTCGATGTAGTACATGCCGAAGCGCTCGGCGAGCAACATGTCGATCTGGATGGTGACGAGGGTGTCTTCCTTGCCGTAGACGTTCTTATACTGGATGTCGAGCTTCGGGCCGTAGAATGCGGCCTCGTCGATGCCGACGGTGTAGTCGACGTCGAGGTCCTTGAGGATGCGCTCCATCACGCTCTGGGCGTGATCCCACTGCTCCTTCGTGCCCTCGTACTTGTTGTTCGGGTTCGCGGGATCCCACTGGGAGAAGCGGAACGTGCACTTGTCAAGAAGGCCGACGGTGCCGAGGCAGTACTTGGCAAGGTCGAGGCAGCCCTTGAACTCCTCTTCGAGCTGGTCGGGACGCAGGACGAGGTGGCCTTCGGAGATCGTGAACTGACGCACGCGGATGAGGCCGTGCATCTCGCCGGAATCCTCGTTGCGGAACAGCGTCGAGGTCTCGCCCAGGCGCATCGGCAGGTCGCGGTAGGAGCGCTGGCGGTTCAGGTAGACCTGATACTGGAACGGGCAGGTCATCGGGCGCAGGGCGAAGCACTCCTTCGTCTCGTCATACGGGTCGCCGAGGATGAACATGCCGTCGAGATAGTGATCCCAGTGGCCGGAGATCTTGTAAAGGTCGCGCTTGGCCATGAGCGGGGTCTTGGTGAGAAGATAGCCGCGCTTCTGCTCGGTATCCTCGACCCAGCGCTGGAGCACCTGCACGACGCGCGCGCCCTTGGGCAGCAGCACCGGAAGGCCCTGACCGATGCAGTCGACGGTGGTGAAGTATTCGAGCTCGCGGCCGAGCTTGTTGTGGTCGCGCTTGACGGCCTCCTCGCGCTCTTTGAGGTAGGCGTCCAGCTCTTCCTTCTTCGGGAAAGCGACGCCGTAGATGCGCTGGAGCACCTCGCGGTTCGAGTCGCCGCGCCAGTAGGCGGCGTTGCAGGCGGTCAGCTTGATGCCGTTGCCCTTGATGCGGCCGGTGGAGTCGAGGTGCGGACCGGCGCAGAGGTCGGTGAACTCGCCCTGCTTGTAGAAGCTGATGACGGCGTCCTCGGGCAGGTCGTTGATGAGCTCGACCTTGAACGGCTCTTCCTTTTCTTCCATAAACTTGATGGCCTCGGCGCGCGGGAGCTCAAAGCGCTCGAGCTTGAGCTTTTCCTTGCAGATCTTGCGCATTTCGGCTTCGATCTCAGCCAAATTCTCCGGCGTGAAGGAGAACGGAGCGAGCATATCGTAGTAGAACCCGTTGTCGATGCTCGGGCCGATGGCGAGCTTCACCTCGGGCCAGAGGCGCTTGACGGCCTGCGCCAGCACATGGGAGCAGGTGTGCCAATAGATCTTGCGGTACTCGGGATTTTCAAACGAGAACTGGTTCTCTTCGCTGATCTTGACTTCTTCGGACATGTTATTTACCTCCATTTTCATTTGAGGGTGCAAAAAAGCTCCACCCCCGATGTCTATCAGGGGTGAAGCATTCAAATACTCCACGGTTCCACCCTGCTTGCGCATTTTGCGCCGCTTGTGTCCGCTGTAACGGGCGATCCCGTCCCGCTTGTTTCGCGGGCGGCTCAAGGGTGGTACTGCCGGTCTCTTCCGCAGGATGCTCGCAGCAAATGCATCCCTCTCTGCGCGGGGAAATATCGGTTTCTTCCCTATCCGTGCCATTTTGATGATGGGAGTGTACACCCGCCGCGCGCGTTTGTCAAGCAAAAAGTGCGCACAGTGTGCGCACTTTTACAATAAATTCATCAAAACTCCGGCGGGCGGTTCTTCGTCGGCTTATCGTCGTCCTCGTCCTTGCCGAGAAGCTTGGCGAACATCTTTTTGCGCTCCCCGCGACGCTCCTCCTCTTCCCTGCGCTTCTGCTCTTTCCAGCGCGCGAGCGATTCCTTCGCTTCAAGTTCCTCGCCCGCCGCCTTTTTCAAAAGCTCCGGCTGCTCGCCGTCCACGATCGCGCGCAGCTGGTCGATCGTTTTGTTTTCGCAGGCGCGGCGGAAGCGCAGCGCGCGGGCCTCCTCCGGCTCGAAAAACGCCATGCGGCCGCACCAGGGACAGATGTACAGGTCCGCCGCGAGAAATTCGCTCCAAAGCGACCCGGTATCCGCGGTGTGCAGTTCGATCTTCTTTCCGGTGACCCGGCTTTCCATCACGTGCCCGCAGACGCAGAGCTTATCCGCCATGCTGTTTCTCCTTTCTGTGAAGCTCCTGCTTGGGGAGCGCGTCATAAAACGCGAAAGTTTGCTCAAAAAGCGTCTCGCCGTAGGCGCGCAGCTTCGCGCAGTATTCGTCGTAGGCGCGCATCACTTGCCGCGCCTCGTCCGTCAAGGCCGCGCCGCCGCCGTTTCTGCCGCCGATGTTGGACGCGAGCAGCTTGAAGCCCAGCCCGTCCTCGGCATTGCGGACGACCGTCCACGCCTTGGAATAGGCCATGGACATCGACAGTGCCGCCGCGCGCAGCGAATGCAGCTCGTCTACGCGCTTCAAAAGCTGGGACACGCCGGGGCCAAAGCATTTCTGGTCGGAAAACACACGGGCGGAGAGAACAACGCGGAGCTCACGATCCATAGGGCGGCACTTCCTTTCTGTTGTATTTCATTATATCCAGGTGAATGCGGTTCGTCAATACGGCAAAAGCTAAGCGGGAGCATGCCGCTCCCGCTTTCTTCACTTTAAGGTGTTGTAGTGCGTATTTTCGCCGTCGAACAAAAAGCCGTCCGTGTCGTGCACGCGGCCGTTCGACAGCATCTGCCGGTAACGCACATCGTTCGAGATTCCATTGATATTTGTGCCTGTCAAACTGCGTCCGTTGCTGCGCAGCTGCGCGTTTGCGCTCTTTTCCGTCTCGGGGTTCAGATAGGTCTTGCCGTAGAGGTTGCCGTTTTCGTGCGTGATGGTCTTGTCGCTGCCAAAGTAGCGGCTGCGGTCGCTGGCGCTCGCGGCGGCATTGCGGCGGTCGACGCTGCGTGTCGTATTCTCTCTGTCGCCGTCCATGTCGTCGCCCATCATGCCGTCGCCGGTCACGCTGTCGTCTTTTTTGTTTTCGCCGCTCATGTCGTCGCCCGGCATGTTATCCTTTTCTTTGCCGCTGTCCGCCGCGCCGTTGTCGGTCGTACCGGTCGACGGGCCGTTGGCGGTGTTGCTGTCCTTCTTCTCCCCGCAGCCCGCGAGCGAGAAGAGCAGCAGCGCCGTCACAAAAAGCATGGCAAGGGTCTGCTTCATTGCTGCATTTCTCCTTACGTTCATCTCCCGCGATACCCAAGCAATAGTATGCGCACGAAGCAACAAGAAACCAGACGTAAATTTTGTCAAAACGCATGTCACCGACACTAACTCGGCAAAAAGCCTCGCAGAGTTTCGCGCCCATAGGCGCGAAATAATTATAATTATTTTTCTGACGACATGTGCGTCAGAAAAATACTTCTCGCCCGCAAGTGTGGAAATTGCTTGCCTGCGGCAAGCAATTTCTGCGCGCAG
>OMGK01001259.1_pt1 | contig 14554 bp, 9 predicted proteins | sample 1645881 | NCBI WGS metagenome assembly OMGK01 (sample SAMN00849303, study PRJEB25192) | human gut metagenome
AAGGATTTAACTGGAACATGCAATATATATTTTTCTCTTGTAACCGGCGTAAAATTAACCGCTATAAGAAGTTTTTCATTATCTTTACTGATTCTTTCATATGCAAGAACCGTTTCAGCAGCATTATAGTTGTCTATCCAGTTAAATCCTTCTTCTTTATCATCAAGCTCATACAAGGCTTTCTCTGACCTGTACATTCTATTAAGCTGTGAAATATATATAAGCATATCCTTATACTCATTCTCCTGGAATTTGTTCCATGCTTCTTTTACGCTTTCTTCTCCTGTCATGAGTATACCTGTATCATTTCCTAAAGAAATGCATTTGGCTCCTGGATACGTATATATATATCCAAGTGCTGCTCTTATATCAGCAAGCCTGCTATTTTTATTGTTACCAGCTGCAAGCTCATATATTGATGAGCCATCAAGTGCATCATAAGATACAGATGTCATAAACCGTTCTTTATAATGATAAAACATCTCATAAGTAAGCTTATTATATACACCTTTTCTAAACAATGGATCCTGCTTTATAAACTCCCTGAATTCCTCTGCCAGACCATCATTCAGTTTATAATCAAACCCTAACGTCTCATTGTCTGTATCTGTTACGCCTGGCCATCTGCTTGTTTCATCAGCTATGCTTATAATGTTTCTATTCTTTGAATGTATATATGCATTCATCTGTTTTATGAATTCTATTGCATCCAGATTCTCGTTTCCACCATACATATTCGGTGTCCATTCACCAGGTCTCTTTCCATAATCAAGATAAAGCATAGTCGCTGTATCAGTCAGTCTTATTCCATCAATATGATATTCATCAATCCACATTGAAAGATTAGATAAAAGAAAGCTCCTTACCTCACCCTTATCATATGCAAATGTCGTTACATCCCTGTATGGCTTTTTATCCAGCCCAGGCTTAAGATATCCATAACAGCTTCCACCATCAAAGTTAACTATTCCACGCATATCGCTTCCAAAATAAGCACCATTCCATTCAAGAATAACACCTATATCTGCCTCATGCATTTTATCTATGAATTCTTTAAAATCATGTGCACTTCCATATTTAGTTACAGGAACATAGTAGCCTGATGCTGCATAACTGTATCCCTTTTTGCTGAATACACTATCATCACTCATAAGCTGGATATGCGTATATTCTGTTGCCTTGACATATTCAATGAGCTTATCTGCCATAGTTTTATAATCAGCTTCACTACCAATAATATCCGCTACATCCTTTAGTCTTACCTCTAATATGGATAATGCTGTAGCACCAGCATTATTCACTCCTGGTGCTGTTCTTTTTGTTTTTCCATTCTGCGAAGCTTTTGATGATACTGTAGTAACAACAGAATGTGCATCTGCATATCTTGTAGCTTCCATAGCATACGGATCAGCCTTTAATACTGTTTCCCTGCTATGAAACTTAACCTCATACATATACTCGGTCCCTGCTTTAAGTCCAGGTATAAAAAGCTCATACACTCCATGTTCAGTAATTCTCTCCATCTGATGTATACGTCCATCCCAGTTGTTAAAATCACCAACAACGCTCACACGAAGAGCATATGGTGCCCATGTTCTGAACAATGTACCAGCAATTCCATCCTTGCTGCATTCGTGTCCACCAAATATCTGATAAGCCTTATCCTGTGTACCATCCATAAACTTATTAAAAACTGTATCATATTCATCATAATCATCAAATGAATATGGGTCAGAACAAACATTTACAATTCCATTTTTATCTTCAATATTAAGAATATACTTAACATTTTTCCTTAATGGTATAAGTGTTGCAAAAAAACCTGCATCATCAACCTTTTCCATCTGTATTTTCTTTTTTCTTTCGCTTACAGATATACTGACCTGAACAGCATCAGGTCTGAACACCTGGACAAGAAACCCGTCTTTAGTACGATGACCACCAAGTATTCTTTTAGGATGACTGCTCTCTGAATATACTATCTCTTCTATAGCAGGCCAGTCCATAAGTTTATACAGTTTATTATCCATACTTATCCCCTTCCCGTAAACCTATATGCACATTATATGTTCTTTATTTTACATCAGGCTTTATTTATCATATCTGTCCATCCACTGCTTAAAAAGGCTTGTCCATGCATATACCTCTGGCTGATAGTGTTTGCCACCCTTTGTAGCAGTTTCCTTAGTTCCTAGTCCTAGTCCATGACATCCATCTGGAAATACATGATATTCAAACTTAACATTATTCTTTCTTAATGCTTCTACAAGCAAAAGCGTATTCTCCAATGGAACAGAATTATCGTCAAATGTATGCCAGATAAAGCTTTCAGGTGTATCTTTTGACACCTTATTCTCTAGTGATATATCATCTATATATTTTTCATAGTTTTCACCAAGAAGTTTTACGAATGAAGCTCTATGTGCATCTTTTCCAGATGTTATAACAGGATATCCTAAAAGCAGACCATCTGGTCTTACATACTCTTTATCACATCCCAGATATTTCTTTGCAAATGATGCAACCATGTCACCGCTCCACATAGTACCAAGACATGCTGCCAGGTGTCCTCCGGCTGAAAAACCTGCAAGTATAATTCTGTCCGGATTAACATCCCATTCCTTAGCATGATCTCTTACCCACTTAACTGTATAAGCTGCCTCATATACCTGTGTAGGGTAAATATATGGTGCAAGACTATATCTTAATACTACTGCATTATATCCAAGCTCAAGCATTTTAACAGCCACAGCCTCACCTTCCCTTGGTGAGTGATGATCATATCCGCCACCAGGACATATTATAACAAGTGGTCTGTTGAATGGATCCTGATAATCAGGATACATTTCCTTGATATAAGTTGTTATTGTAGCTTTTTTCTCAGGTGTCTTTAAGCCAAGTTCTTCATATGGAAGTTCAATATCGTACACTTTATGTAACATAGTAATCCTCTTTTCTGATGAATCTGCTATCAGCAGCCATGTGTCATACCGTATTAATCAAATGCACATCCTGCCAGTAGAATATCATCCTGTATTCTTTACATATATTTTAAAAACTGTACTTATTCCTCAATCCTATGTATAAACAATCCGCTTCTTAACTTTGGCTCAAACCATGTAGACTTTGGTGGCATAAGCCTGCCAGCATCAGCTACTGCAAAAAGCTCCTCTATAGATGTCGGATACATTGAAAATGCCAGCACACAATCATCCTGACATCTTCTTTCGAGTTCTGAAAGACCTCTTATTCCACCAACGAAATCTATTCTTTTATCAGTCTTAGGATCATGGATTCCAAGTACAGGTTCTAACAGATTATCCTGAAGTATGGCAACATCAAGTCCATCAACAGGATCATCTGATATTATATCCTTTTTTGCTATAAGTTTATACCATTTTTTATCAAGATACATTCCAAATACTGATTTTTTGTCTGGTGAAACCGCACTATCACTTTCTTGTATATCAAACTTTTCCGATACAAGCTTCTTGAAATCTTCAACACTATATCCATTAAGATCTTTTACAACTCTGTTATATGGCATTATCATAAGCTCTTCATCCGGAAAAAGTACAGAAAGAAAATAATTAAACTCCTCATTTCCTGTATAATCAGGATGTGAAGCCCTTCTCCTTAACCCAACCTTAACAGCAGAAGCAGCTCTATGATGTCCATCTGCTATATATATGTCATCTATTCCTGCAAATGCATTCTTTATATTGTCAACAGCCTCTTTATCTGCAATCTTAAACACCCGATGTTTTATACCATCTGGCGAAGTAAAGCTGTACAGCGGCTTTTCCTGCTTAGCCTTTGCTACCTCTTTCCTTATGACATCATCAGCCCTGTAAGCTAAGAATATAGGACCTGTCTGTGCAGAACATCTGTCAACATGATTAATTCTGTCCTGTTCCTTATCTGCCCTTGTATTCTCATGCTTCTTTATAATGTTATTCTGATAATCATCGATGGAGGCGCAGGCAGCTATTCCTGTCTGTACTCTGCCATTCATAGTAAGCTCATACACATAATATGCCTTATCAGTATCAGTAATAAATGTTCCATCAGCTATTCTTTCATCTAAAAGCTGTCTTGCCTTATCATATACTTCATTGGCATATGTATCTACTGACGAATCAAACTGGGTTTCAGCCCTGTCTATGGCAAGAAACGAAAGTGGTTCCCTCGCCACCTCACTGCATGCTTCTTCCCTGTTGTATACATCATATGGAAGAGCCGCTACTCTGTCAGCCACTTCCTCATTAGGTCTTATACATTCAAATGCTTTAATAGTTGCCATCGCCACATCCATCCTTTCTTTATCTTACATAAGCATAGCTCTTTTAATATGCTTACTTTACTACGTGTTTAGTATGCAGTAATTCATGTGCCTTTTCTGATAATGGTTCTTCAAAGTAATCTTTATAGCACTGGATAACCTCTGGATTCTCATGAGAAAATCTTAAGTTATTCACCTTATCAAGTCCATAAAGCACCTTCGTTCTTGCCGCAACCTTATCATAATCATCTTTTATAGGCTGTCCGCCTCCATTAATACAACCGCCAGGACACGCCATCACTTCAACAAAATCATACTTTGCCTTTCCTGCTGCTATTGCATCCATAAGCTTTCTTGCATTAGAAAGACTGCTTGCAACTGCTACCTTAAGTATATTTCCATTGATAGTGAACTTTGCCTCTTTCCAGCCTTCAAGTCCTCTTACACACTGGAAAGCATCTGGTTCAGGATTAGTCTTATTGACAAGATAATAAGCACTTCTTAATGCAGCCTCCATAACTCCACCGGTAGCACCGAATATAACGCCTGCACCACTTCCCATGCCAAGTGGATTATCAAACTCTTCTTCCTGAAGTTCCTCTGTCTTAATAAAGAATGACTTAAGCATTCTTTCTACTTCTCTGGTAGTAAGTACCGCATCTACATCGCCTCTGCCATCCCACGTAATCTCATCCTTCTTTGCAAGACATGGCATAATTGATACACAGAATATCTTTTCAGGCTCCACGCCAAGCTTTTCAGCATAATATGACTTCGTAACTGCGCCAAACATCTGCTGTGGTGACTTCGCTGTTGAAAGTCTTTCCAGATACTGCGGATATTCCTTCTTCACAAAATTAACCCAGCCTGGACAACATGATGTAAACATAGGAAGTCCTGATTCTTTAATCTCTGGAAGTCTGTGAAGCAGTTCGCTTCCTTCCTCCATGATAGTAAGATCTGCTGAAAATGTTGTATCAAATATATAATCAAAGCCAACCTTTCTTAAGGCTGATACAAGTCTTTTAGCTGTTGCGAATTCCTTGCTTAATCCAAAGCCTTCACCCCAAGCTGTTCTGACAGCCGGTGCAATCTGTACAACTGTTATGATATCTTCATTCTCTACTGCATCAAGAACATATCCAACATCATCTCTTTCCCTTAATGCACCTACTGGACAATTAACAACACATTGTCCACACAGCGTACATTTAGTTTCCTGTATTGTCTTATTCTTAGCTATATTAACTGTAGTTCTTGAACCAGTATTAACAACATCCCATACATGCATTCCCTGTATGTTATCACATATCTGAACACATCTCATACACTTAATACATTTGTCATTGGCCCTTAGAAGTGGAAAATTCTTATCCCACTTATTCTTTTCAAGTATTGAATCATAAGGCATCTCTGATATGTTAAGTTCATTAGCAAGTGACTGTAATGTACAATTTCCACTTCTTACACATGAAGCACATTCGTAGTCATGCTGCGAAAGTATAAGCTTAACATTGGTCTTTCTTGTAGTACGCACCTTTCTTGTATTGGTTTTTATAACCATGCCCTCCTGTACTACATTATTACATGCTGTAACACATCTGTCCTGGCCTTCAACTTCAACTACGCATACTCGACACGCACCTATCTCATTCACTTCCTTCAGATAGCACAGAGTAGGCACATCAACTCCAACTTTACGTGCAGCCGCAAGGATAGTTGTTCCGTCTTCGACGGTTATATCTATTCCGTTAATTGTTGCATTTACCATTGTTCTTCTCTGCCTCCTCTAAAAGCACCGAATCCGAAATGATCACATCTTAAACAGCGTCCAGCCTCCTGGCACGCTTCTTCACAAGAAAAACCATATTCAATCGGTTCAAAATCATTCTTTCTTTCAGCTGCCTCCCTGAGTGCAACTTCAACTCTTCCGCAGGCTACTTTATCTTCATTACTTGCATATGGTATCTCAACATCGCATGTAATCTCATGGTTAAAGCCAAGATACTCATCTATGTTAGCTGCCGCAACCTTACCTGCTGCAATAGCCTTTATAACTGTAGCCGGACCTGTTACACAGTCACCTCCTGCAAACACTCCCTCAGACATTTCACCATCCTGTGGCGTAATATTACCTGTATTAAGTGCTGAGATAACACCTCTCTGAACCTTGATTCCATGTTCCTCAAAGCTCTTAGTTTCTATACCCTGGCCTATGGCAACTACTATCAGATCACTTTCTAAGAGCATTTCATCCTTAGATGCTGCCTTAGGTGCTGGCCTGCCATGTGAAACCTTTGATATCATCTGTGGCTTTACTACAAGTCCTATGGCATTGCCCTCTTCATCCTGCTTTATACGTACTGGTGACATAAGCTCAAGAACATCGCAGCCTTCAGCCTCTGCGCCTACAACTTCCTCTTCAAGTGCTGTCATATCAGCCTTACGTCTTCTGTATACAATACTTACCTTGCTTGCGCCAAGTCTTATAGACGAACGTGCAACGTCCATTGCAACATTACCACCGCCGATAACGATAACTCTCTTTCCTGTATAATCAGGCATATCTCCATCGCCTATTGCACGAAGCATCTCAACTGCAGATATGATACCACTTCTGGCATCTTCACCTTCAATCCCCATCTTCTTATCTGCATGGGCACCGATAGATATATATGTAGCATCGTACTCATCAGTTATATCATCAAATGATATATCCTTTCCTACACTTATATTCTTCTTAACCTCTATTCCAGTTGAAAGGATAGAATCTATCTCTTCATCAAGCTTCTTTCTTGGAAATCTGTAGTTAGGAATACCATATCTTAACATACCACCAAGCTGTTTTCTTTGTTCAAATATAGTTACTTTATGTCCCATAAGGGCAAGATAATAGGCAGCACTAAGACCACCTGGTCCACCACCGATTATGGCAACCTTCTTTCCTGTATCTGGTTCACACTCTGGTACTGGAACTATGCCTGCATTATCTACCGCCATCTTCTTGAGTCCACGTATATTAACAGGTGCATCTATTATAGTTCTCTTACATCTGTTCTCACATGGATGCTCACATATATAAGCACACGTTGTAGGCATTGGATTATCTCTTCTTATAAGCCTTACAGCATCAGCATATCGCTTCTGCTGCACAAGTGCTATATAACCCGGAATGTCAACACCAGCAGGACATGACTTAACACACGATACCGGCTGGTTACTGTACATGAACAAAATCCGTTATGTATATGTGACTCAAAGTCATCTATACAGCCATCTACTGACTTAAGTGCAAGCTTTGCTGCCTCATAACCTATGGCACAATCTGCTGAATAATATATACCTTCTGCTGTAAGCTTTATATTCTCAACTGTTTCCTCTGTTGCCTCACCATCAAGCACATTATCAAAAAGTCTTGCAAGCTGTCTTAAACCAACACGACATGGAACACACTTGCCACAAGACTGTGCAAGGCACATTTTTATAAATGATCTTGTAAGGTCAACCGGACATAATCCTGGTGGAGATGCCACTATTCGTCTTTCAAGATCCTGATACATCGACTCCATTGTAACCTGAGCCTTATCCTTAGTTAATATAGTTAATCTACTCACTAAAAAAAGACCTCTCTTTCCTGAATTTAGTATGTTATTTTAATATGTTATTGTCTGTAATACCAAATTTACATCAAAAACATTAAAGCCGTCCGCTCCTGATGCCATATAACATATCCAGCACAATAACCCTAAAAGTTAAGCAAAATATTAATATAACCAAACCATTATAGTGTAACATTACCGATAATAATTGACAATAAAGGTTATTTCTTTAACAAACAAGCACAAATATCAGAATTCACACACAAATCACTAATATGCCGTATTACTATACAAACTCCAGAATATAAGCTTACCAATTACTGCTATTAATATATATTATATCTTAATCCTCCATCCCTTTCAACATTTCACACTAATTATGACCATTTAACTATAAATAAGTAAATAGTAAAAACATACGAAAATAAGAACAAAAAGCAGGTGCGAATCTAATTCCACACCTGCCAAAATATAATTATATAGCATTTATTATTCTTAATTATCCAGAATAAATTGTCACTACTATAATTCTTTGATTACTTAACAACTCTTACCTTAATAACGCCGTCAATAGCAGAAAGCTTAGCTGCTACATCCTCTGTGATAGCTGCTCCTGTATCAAGAACAGAATATGCATAATCTCCTCTTGACTTGTTATCCATAGAATCGATATTAATACCTGCATCGCCCATAACGCTTGTAAGCTTGCTTATGATTGCTGGTACATTCTTATGACATACTGTAACTCTTCCTGCTGATGTACATACGCCACAATCACAGTTAGGATAATTAACAGAATTAACAATATTACCATTCTCTATGTAGTTTCTTAATTCCTTAACTGCCATAACAGCACAGTTATCCTCTGCTTCTTCAGTTGAAGCACCAAGATGTGGAAGTACGATAACGCCTTCCTGACCTGCTGTTGTTGTGTTAGGGAAATCTGTAACATACTTAGCAACCTTGCCAGACTTGATAGCATCAAGAATAGCTGGCTCATCAACAAGTACATCTCTTGCACAGTTAATAACTACTGTACCCTTCTTCATCATATCAAAGGCTGCCTTATTAATCATGCCCTTAGTGCTGTCAAGTGCTGGTACATGGATGGTGATATAATCACATTCCTTATATATATCCTCAACATTAACAATATGCTTAACTTCGCTTGAAAGATTCCAGGCTGCATTAACTGAAAGATATGGGTCATATCCATATACTTCCATTCCAAGGCTTATAGCTGCATTAGCAACTAACTGTCCGATAGCGCCAAGTCCGATAACACCAAGCTTCTTACCCTTGATTTCTTTACCAGCAAATGCTTTCTTAGCCTTTTCTGCTGACTTAGCAATATCCGCATCATCTTTATTATCTTCTACCCACTTGATACCGCCAAGTAAATCTCTTGAAGATAAAAGTAAAGCTGCAAGAACGTGTTCCTTAACTGCATTGGCATTAGCACCTGGTGTATTAAATACAACAATACCCTTATCTGCACATTTATCAAGTGGAATATTATTAACACCAGCACCAGCTCTTGCTATAGCAAGAAGATTATCTGGCAATTCCATGTCATGCATCTTAGCACTTCTTACAAGTACTGCATCTGCTTCTTCAAATGCTGCATTAGCATTATAATCGCTTGAGAAAAGGTCAAGACCTACAGAAGCTATATTATTAAGACAATTTACGTTAATCATTAGGCATTCTCCTTTTCGAACTTCTTCATAAATTCAACTAACTTCTCAACACCTTCGATTGGCATTGCATTGTAGATAGAAGCTCTCATGCCGCCAACTGTTCTGTGTCCCTTAAGATTTACAAATCCAGCTGCTTCCGCTTCTTTAACAAACTTAGCATCAAGTTCCTTATCACCTGTTACAAATGGAACATTCATAAGTGAACGATCTTCCTTAACAACTGTTCCCTTGAACATCTTAGATTCATCAAGGAAATCATAAAGAATTTTAGCTTTCTTTTCATTGTGTTCTTTCATAGCTGAAAGTCCACCCATCTTCTTAATCCACTTAAATACCTTGCCGCAAATATAGATATTGTAGCAAGGAGGTGTATTATAAAGAGAATCTGCATCTGCCTGTGTCTTCCACTTTAACATAGTTGGTGTTCCAGGAAGTACATCATCTGTTATAAGGTCTTCTCTGATAATTGCGATAACAACTCCAGCAGGTCCGATATTCTTCTGAACTCCACCATATACAACTCCGTACTTTGTTACATCTATAGGCTCTGATAAAAAGCATGATGAAACATCTGATACAAGAATATGTCCCTTTGTATTAGGGAGTGTCTTATACTTAGTACCATAAATTGTGTTATTCTCACAGATATATACATAATCTGCATCCTCTGGAATATCAAGATCTGAGCAATCTGGAATATATGAATATGTCTTATCCTCTGAGGAAGCAACAGCAACAGCCTCACCATATATTTTAGCTTCGTTAAATGCTTTCTTAGCCCACTGACCAGTAATAATATAAGCTGCTTTTTTGTTCTTCATAAGGTTCATAGGAACTTCTGCAAAGAACTGCGATGCTCCACCCTGAAGGAATAATACCTTATAATTATCTGGTATATTCATAAGCTCTCTTAAGTCTTTTTCAGCTTCCTTGATGATATTGTCATAAACCTTGGAACGATGGCTCATCTCCATAACCGACTGACCACAACCCTGGTAATCTAACATTTCATCTGCTGCTTCCCTTAATACCTCTTCAGGCAAAACTGCTGGACCTGCACTAAAGTTATAAACTCTTGCCACTTTTTCTTCCTCCTAATCCATTCGAATTCTATTAAATATATGATAAATCTTTAATCCTAAGTACAAATAATTAACTTTTTTAAGCAAGCTGTATATATTTGTCGCAAAATGTCTTAAGTATTAAAAATTTATTAAACTATATTTTATGCTTGTATATTTACTATGTCAAGTTAATATTTTAACATATTAAAGTTATATATGTATTTTTTTTAATACTCTGAACGCTCACTTAAGAATCATATAAAACAATTCCGGATTCATAATACAACAAATCCGGAATTTCTATTTATTAATATGACCTACTTGCTTTCAGCCTGTTTCTTATTAAGATCATCCCTATCGAATGCTTCTGATATAGGAGCACCTGGTGCAACCATAGGGAATACCTTATCATCCTTACATATGTCACATTCTATAACACAAGGAATATTAAGCTCTATTGCTTCCTTTAACGCCTTTTCAAAGCTTTCAATATCAGCTACTCTGTAAGCCTTAGCTCCCATACCCTCTGATACCTTAACGAAATCAACCTGATCATCAAGAACAGTTGCTGAATAACGCTTTCCATAGAAAAGATCCTGCCACTGTCTTACCATACCAAGTACGTGATTATTGAAAACTATCTCTATGATAGGAATATTATATCTTGTAGCTGTAGCTATTTCATTCATATTCATACGGAAGCAGCCATCACCTGCAATGTTAATAACAACCTTATCCTTACAGCCCACCTTGGCACCAATACTTGCACCAAGACCATAGCCCATAGTTCCAAGTCCGCCTGATGTAAGCAATGTTCTAGGCTTCTTATACTTATAGTGCTGTGCAGCCCACATCTGATGCTGTCCTACATCTGTGGAAATGATTGCATCGCCATTAGTAATCTCATATATCTTTTCCATAATATATGGTCCGTTAAGTACATCTGTTCTATACTTCATAGGGAACTTTTCTTCATATTCCTTAAGATGTGCAAGCCAGTCTGCATGATCAAGCTGTTCAAGCTTGGCATTTACTCTCTTAAGTATTTCAAGTGCATCACCAATCACTGATGCATCTGTATGTATATTCTTATTAATCTCTGCTGCATCAACATCAAACTGGAGAATCTTTGCATTTTTAGCAAACTTCTTAGTATTTCCCGTAACTCTGTCTGAGAATCTTGCGCCTATTGTAATAAGCAGATCACATTCTGACACACCAAAGTTAGAGGTCTTAGTTCCATGCATGCCAAGCATTCCTGTATAGTGTGGATCTGAACCATCAAATGCACCCTTGCCCATAAGTGTATCGCATACTGGAGCATCTATCTTCCTAACGAACTTTTTCAGTTCTTCAGAAGCATCTGATGCTATAACTCCACCACCTACGAATACATAAGGCTTCTTAGCAGCCTTTATCATAGCTGCTGCATTCTCAACAGCTTCTTCACTGATTGTATCAGTTATTCTTTCTATTGGCTTAGGTGTTTCCTTTATGTAATCACACTCATTGGCTGTTGCATCCTTAGTAATATCAACAAGAACAGGTCCTGGACGGCCTTCCTTTGCAATTCTGAAGGCTCTTCTTAATGTATCTGCAAGTTCATTTACATCCTTTACGATAAAGCTGTGCTTAGTTATAGGCATAACTATCCCAGCTATATCTACTTCCTGGAAACTATCTCTTCCAAGAAGAGGCAGTGTTACATTACAGGTTATCGCTACCATAGGAATAGAATCCATCATGGCTGTTGCAATACCTGTTACAAGGTTCGTAGCACCTGGACCAGATGTCGCAAAGCATACTCCTACCTTTCCAGTTGCTCTTGCATAACCATCAGCGGCGTGTGATGCACCCTGCTCATGAGATGTAAGTATATGTGTAATCTCGTCTGAATGCTTATATAATGCATCGTAGACGTTAAGAATGGCTCCACCCGGGTATCCAAATACAGTATCTACACCCTGTTCTTTTAAACATTCAACTATAATCTCTGAACCATTTAATATCATTCGTCTGTCTTCCTTTCATTATATGTTATTGTTCTGTCCTGACAATTTCTATAATAAGTTATCTGAATGTCCTGCATTCATCACACCTCTTATACCTCTGGAGTCTTTAAGATAGCTCCTCTGTTGCCTGATGTAACCATTGAGGCATATCTCTTAAGATATCCTGTTGTTACCTTAGGCTCTCTTGGCTGCCACTTAGCCTTTCTTGCAGCAAGCTCTTCGTCTGAAACCTTAAGTTCAAGCTTAAGGCCTGGAATATCTATGCTTATGATATCTCCCTCTTCCACTAAAGCTATTGGTCCTCCAACTGCTGCTTCCGGAGACACATGTCCAATAGATGCACCACGGCTGGCTCCTGAGAAACGTCCATCTGTTATAAGTGCAACTGATGAGCCAAGTCCCATACCTGCGATAGCTGATGTTGGGTTAAGCATTTCTCTCATGCCCGGACCTCCCTTAGGTCCTTCATACCTGATAACAACTACATCACCTGGTACAATCTTTCCACCCTTTATAGCAGCAATAGCATCCTCTTCACAGTCAAACACTCTGGCTGGTCCCTCATGTACAAGCATTTCATCAACTACTGCTGAGCGCTTAACAACTGAACCATCTGGTGCAAGATTACCTGAAAGAACAGCAAGACCTCCTGTTTTACTATATGGCTTATCAACCGGTCTTATAACCTCTTCATCTCTATTATAGGCTGTTGCAATACATTCACCAATAGTCTTTCCTGATACTGTCATACAATCTGTATTAAGGAGTCCTATATCAGCAAGCTCCTTCATAACAGCATATACGCCTCCTGCTTCGTTAAGATCCTCCATATATGTAGGACCTGCCGGTGCAAGATGGCAAAGATTAGGTGTCTTCTCACTTATAGGATTAGCGAACTTAATATCAAAATCAAAACCTATCTCATGTGCAATGGCTGGAAGGTGAAGCATACTGTTAGTAGAGCATCCAAGTGCCATATCGACAGTAAGTGCATTCATAATAGAATCCTTTGTAATGATATCTCTTGCAGTAATACCCTTGTTAACCATATCCATAACAGCCATACCAGCATGCTTTGCAAGCTTGATTCTTTCTGAATATACTGCTGGAATAGTACCATTACCACGAAGTCCCATACCAAGTGCTTCTGTAAGACAATTCATCGAATTAGCTGTATACATTCCTGAGCATGAACCACAGGTTGGACATACCTTTTCTTCGAATTCAAGTACGTCCTCTTCAGTCATAGTTCCTGCTGCATATGAACCAACTGCCTCGAACATAGATGAAAGACTTCTCTTCTTTCCCTTAACATGTCCTGCAAGCATAGGGCCACCTGAAACAAATACTGTTGGAAGATTAAGTCTTGCTGCTGCCATAAGAAGTCCTGGAACATTCTTATCACAGTTAGGAACCATTACAAGTCCGTCAAACTGATGTGCAATAGCCATGCATTCTGTTGAATCAGCAATTAAATCTCTTGTCACTAAAGAGTACTTCATACCGACATGTCCCATAGCAATACCATCACATACTGCAATCGCCGGGAATACTACTGGAACACCGCCAGCCTCAGCTACTCCTAGCTTAACTGCATTAACAATCTTATCTATATTCATATGACCTGGTACGATCTCATTATATGAACTAACAATACCAATCATAGGCTTCTTCATCTCTTCTGCTGTGAAGCCAAGTGCATTAAACAAACTTCTAGCAGGTGCCTGCTGCATACCACTTCTAGCGTTATCACTTACCATAATTATTCTCCTTACAAATCATTTCTTTTATAAATATATCCCTAACATGTATATCAATATATATGATGTCGTGGTCAAAAGCCCCCCGACTTTGATACCTACGAATTGCTCCGTGCTACGCACTCCCACAATTCTCC